>Ga0210086_1000018_pt1 | contig 123202 bp, 111 predicted proteins | sample China_Galinas_PW_3_FD_184867 | JGI IMG/M metagenome (GOLD analysis project Ga0210086, IMG submission 184867) | Wetland microbial communities from San Francisco Bay, California, USA, that impact long-term carbon sequestration - China_Galinas_PWB_D2... | ecosystem: Environmental > Aquatic >...
CCAGTGGAATTTCTGGTCCGAGGTCTTGATGCTGCGCAGTTCCTTCTTGGCATTCTCATGCCGCATGTCCGCGCCGAACTTCTCGCGCTTCGCCGCAAAGGCGTTGGGGGCCAGGACCAGGCTGAGCAAAATCAGCAGGCCGAGAATTTGCTTGAACGTTTTCATCATAGTTTCTCCTCTCCTCTTCAGTTGAGTTTCTGGATGTGGTCAGACATCCACTTCTGGGTTGATTGTAATAAGTTAAAAAAATTAAATACGAACAAATGGTCTGGCCAATTGAAAATAAATCTGGTCGGAGGTTTATGTCAAGAAAAAAATCAAAAGTTGTTTTATGCATACTGTGTGCAGGTACACGCTTTTAACACTATGTAGGGGATTCGTATTAAGGAATGTATTTCAGCGAGGTTTTTCTCTGATGTAACTGTTGGCGCCTGGGCAACAGTTTCGTGAGTTTGGGTAAATTTCATGAGAGATATGTGTCGAAATAACAATAGGTTGAAGAGGGTTCTCTGAATTGTTCCGGTTGATAATCGGCCGGAGATGAGCAGTAATTTTTGCTGTCGAGAGAGAAATGAGCAATGTGTTCTTTTTCTTGACAGCAAAACTGGTTTGTGGTTACTTTACCCCAGTGGTCAGACCAATTTGGAGAAATTATGACAAAAACGGCAGAAATTAAAAAAAGGTTTGTCGCTGCTGCCGAAGCGGTGGGGGCACAGGTTGTAGAGTGTAAAAATCTGCAGCAGGCAGTTGCTTACCTTGCTGACCAGGTTGACGGTCCTTTGCTTTGTCCGCCTTTCGCCAGCGGTGAGCGGGCCGGATTGGTTGATGAATTGACCAAGGCGGGGTTGGAACTTGTGACCGATAATTTTCGTCACCATTCGCCGACCGCCCAAGCCGGGATTACCGGGGTCAATTTTGCAATGGCCGATACCGGAAGCCTGGCGCTGGAGAGCACTGATGAAGCGATCCGTCTGACTAGTACTCTACCGGAAATTCATTTCGCACTGCTCGATCCGCAGAAGATCCTTGCGGACAGTCTTGAGGCGGTTGCGCCTATGCGACAATTGCATCAACGAGATTCGCGAAATTACATCGCCTATATCACCGGTCCCAGCCGAACTGCGGATATTGAGCGGGTACTGACCATCGGTGTCCATGGCCCGAAGCAGTTGCACATTCTTCTGGTTCCGAAACTTTCAAGCGATTTATTGGAAATGTAAAGAAGGTGTCAGGTGTCAGGCTTCAGACCTAAGGTTAAAGTTTTTGCCTTGCCTGAAGCCTGACACCTGATGTTTAAATCCTTTTTTCGAAGGGATGACCAATGACAAAACAACGCACGAAAGATTATAAACAGCGGATTGACCGAGCTCTGGCGACCCCGAAATTGCAGGATGCCCTGCACAAGTTCGGAGACGCTTTTTTGATTTCGCGTGCTAACGCCTTTGCCGATTATGATTTCGAAGCGATGCGCAGCGAGATTGCTGAGATGAAAGACGGCGTACGGGAGAATCAAGCCGAACTGCTGCAGCAGTTTATCACTAATGCTGAAGCCGCTGGGGCGACCGTCTATCTGGCCAAAACCGCTGAGGACGCCAATAATTACATTGCTGACCTGGCAAAAAAGAAGGGTGCCAAGCTGGCCGTCAAAAGTAAAAGCATGGCCAGCGAGGAAACCCACCTGAACCTGGCCCTGAAAAAGGCTGGCACCAGGGCGCTGGAAACCGACCTTGGAGAATGGATCATCCAATTGGCCGGGCAACGTCCCAGCCATATGGTGATGCCGGCGATCCACATGTTCAAGGAAGAGGTCGCCGAACTGTTCAGCAAGCAGACCGGCAAAACCGAACCGGCCGAGATTTCCCATCTGGTTCAGGTTGCCCGCGAGCAGTTGCGTCAGGGATACATGGATGCCGATATCGGCATCACCGGCGCCAATATCGCCGTTGCCGAAACCGGCGGCATCGCCCTGGTGACCAACGAAGGCAACGCCCGGCTCACTTCGACTCTGCCGAAGATTCATGTGGCGTTGGTCGGAGTCGAAAAACTGGTGCCGACCCTCGAGGATGCGACCAAGGTTATCCGTATTCTGCCGAAGAATGCCACCGGCCAGGGGATTACTTCGTATATTACCTGGATTCGTGGCGCCGTTCCCTGTGACGGTGTAGAGAAAGAACTGCACATCGTGCTGCTCGACAACGGTCGCAGCAGCTTGGCGGAATCGCCGCACTGCCGCGACGCCTTGCGCTGTGTCCGCTGCGGCGCTTGCGCCAATGTATGCCCGGTTTACCAGACCGTCGGCGGCCATATCTTCGGCCATATCTACATCGGCGCTATCGGCATCATCCTCACTGCCTTTTTCCATGGCCTCGATAATGCTGCCGAAATTGTTCGTGCCTGCATCGGCTGTCGCTCCTGCGTTACCGTCTGCCCGAGCAAGATCGACCTGGAAGAAATTATCCTGTCATTACGCGAAACTATCGGCGACGAGGAAGGGATCGGCACCGGCAAGTCGCTGGTGTTCCGCAAGGTCATGCGGAATCGTAAACTCTTCCACGGCCTGATCCGGGCCGCCAGCCTGCTGCAGAAGCCGGTTACCAAGGGGGAGCGGACCATCCGCCATCTGCCGCTGTTCTTTTCGCCGCTGACCGAATGGCGTACCCTGCCGGCGGTCGCAGAGAAACCTTTGCGGGATGTCATCCTCCAGCAGCCGCAGAAGGTGGAAAAGCCGCGTTACCGGGTCGCCTTATATGGCGGGTGCGCTAACGATTTCCTCTACCCGGAGCTGGGTCTCGACCTGGTGACCGTCATGAACGCCCTCGATGTCGAGGTGTACTATCCGCAGAAGCAGAACTGCTGCGGGGTGCCGGCTCTCTACTCGGGGGACAAGGAAACCGCCATCGAGCTGGCCAAGCAGAATGTCGACGCCATGCTCGAGGAGAAGCCAGATTTCGTACTGACCACCTGCCCGACCTGTACCATGGCGTTGCAGCGCGATTTTGTCGAGCACCTCAAGGATAATCCGACTTGGGCGGCGAAGGCGGAACAGCTGGCCGAGATCACGGTCGACGCGGCCGGTTTCATCGTCAATCAGCTTGGCGGAGCGGAACTTTTCAACAATCTGGCCAGCAAGGAAAAGATCACCTACCATGACTCCTGCCATCTGAAGCGGGGCGCCGGAGTCTGGAAAGAGCCGCGCAAGTTGATCGAAACCACCGGTCACGAACTGGTTGAGATGGCTCACTCCGACCGCTGCTGCGGGTTTGGCGGGTCCTACTCGCTGACCAGCCACCCCGATATCGCCAAGATGATTCTCAATGACAAGCTGGCGGATATCGAAGCCAGCGGTGCGAGCTGCGTGGCGATGGACTGTCCCGGCTGCATGATGCAGATCCGCGGCGGGCTGGAAAAACATGACTCGAAGGTGCGCGCTCAGCATACTATTGAACTGCTGGCCGAGGCGCTGAAAAACCGAAAATAACAAAATCTGAGTCTCTGTCCGGAACCTCCGGACAGAGACTCGCGACAGCTGAACTTGCGTGGACCCTCTCTCTCCCACGTTTATTGCCCCAGTCTGCTACTCCTTCCGGACTGGGGCTTTTTTTGTCCGAAACCGCAGCGTCTCGCCGCTTGTCGTTTAGTGTTCCATATGCTATATCGATGAGCGGGAAGGCCTCGTTATTTGCCTCTTCTCCGCGCCAAGTTCAAAACTTGATTCCGACAGCTGTCAGGGGATTTGTGTCACCTATGTATAAAGATTATTTCGGATTCAAGGAAGAGCCCTTTTCCATCGCTCCCGATCCGCAGTTCCTGTATATGAGTGAACGCCATCGCGAAGCCCTGGCACATCTCCTCTACGGGATGAAAACCGAAGGCGGGTTCGTCCTGCTTACCGGCGAAGTGGGTACCGGGAAAACCACCATCTGCCGTTGTCTGCTGGAGCAGATTCCGGAAGATTCCGAGATCGCCTTCGTCTTCAATCCCAAACTGACCGTAGTCGAATTGCTCGAGTCGATTTGTGATGAATTGAGGATTTCATATCCGCAGGGGAATCGCAGTATCAAGATTTTTATCGATGTGCTCAACCGTTTCCTGCTCGAAGTTCACAGCCGGGGACGGAAGACGGTGTTGATCATCGACGAAGCGCAGAACCTGAGTGCTTCAGTGCTGGAACAGATCCGCCTGTTGACCAACCTTGAGACCAACAAACAGAAATTGCTGCAGGTAATCATGCTTGGGCAGCCCGAGCTGAAGCAGTTACTTGAACGCACTGAACTCCGCCAGCTGGCGCAGCGGATCACGGCACGCTACCACCTCGAGCCGTTGTCGAAGAATGAGATCAAGGCCTATATCGACCATCGACTGGCTGTTGCCGGAGTGGAACGACCGCTTTTCACCGCGGCGACCATCAGGAAACTCTATGGTCTCAGCGGCGGTGTGCCGCGCTTGATCAACCTGCTGTGTGATCGCGCTCTGCTTGGGGCCTATGCCCGGGAACGGCAGACGGTCAGCCCGGGACTGCTGGAAAAAGCCTCCCGCGAGGTTTTCGGTAAACGGGTGAAACCGCAACGGTTTGTTTACCCGACCTGGCAGTGGCTTCTGGCGCTGCTGGTCGTGGCCATCGGCAGTGTGATGCTGGTATCCATTTACTGGATCGACCAGCAGGCGCCGGTTCCCTCCCCAATCAAGGTGGCGATTGCGCAGTCTTCGCCGCCGGATACTCTGGAGTGGGATGAACAGCAACTGATCACCCAGAGCAGTGTGCTGGCCTACCAGACCCTGTTTAATCTCTGGGGAGTCAGTTACAGCAGCGAACTGGGCTCGGTGCGTGATCAAGCCGCCCGGCACGGACTGAACCTGTTGAGCCGGCAAGGCAGCCTCGGACGACTTCGACAGCTAAACCGGCCGGCGGTGTTGAAACTGAAGAATTCCCAGGGGCAGGAGTATTATTCTACCCTGACAGCCCTGGCCGGTGAAACCGCGACGTTGGTCGTTGGCAAGCAGCACCGAACCGTTCCGATCTCGGTTCTCTCCGAGCACTGGTACGGCGAGTTCGGTCTCTTGTGGCAACCGCCGCCCGATTACCAGAGGGCGTTGAGACCGGGAGACAGGGGGAAGGTGGTGGAATGGCTGGATCGACAGATGGCGGCCTTGAACGGGCGTAACGCCCGGATCGGCAAGGATAGTGCGTTTGACGGGGAACTTCTTGAGGAAGTGCAGCAATTCCAGTCCGACGAGGGACTGGTGCCCGATGGTGTGGTCGGCACCAATACCCTGATCCTGCTCAATACCCGTACTGGTCAGTTGCAACCGACCCTGTCGGCCGGGCAAAAGGGGTAGGCGTCATGTCATTCATTCTCGAAGCTTTGAAAAAATCGGATAAAAAGAACCGGGATGGGAAGGTTCCCCGGCTGGAAACTATTCACCGACCGGTTGCCGATTCCGGGTCGAACCGATCAAAGTGGATCTGGCTGCTGCCGGTACTGATCCTGAATATCGGGGTGCTGCTGTGGTTATTCGGCCCCTGGCGGCAACCGGTCCCTTCACAGCCGGTCGTTCAACACTCTCCTTCGCCGGAGTCCGAAGCACCGGCGGCTGCCTTGAAGACGCCGCAACCTGCAGTTGCCTCCGCCCCTGTGGTGAACCCGGAGCCGACTCGTTTGCCGGCAGCTCCGGATCCTCCGCCGCCGAAGGTTCAACAGTCGCTACCGGCAGAAAAATCTATTAACCCCTTAGAGGTTGCCGCCTCAGCGGACGAGCGGGAGAACCGGGTTTACACCCTGAAAGAACTGCCACTCTCGATCCGCTTGGGCATTCCGAAGATGCGTATGTCGCTGCACGCATTTAACCGGAATTCCGCTACGCAAAGTCTGGTCCGGATTAACGACCAGTTTCTGCGGGAGGGTGATCGTTTGGACAATAAATACCTGCTGGAAAAAATCACAGTAAATGGCGTAATCTTCCGCTTTGATGGTCATCGGTTCCTGATTCCGCGCAAGCAATTTCAGGATGAATAGCGCGACTGGACCGATCCTGGCAGTATCACGGGCCGATCTGGCCGTACTTGGCAGGGTCAAGGATTGCATCCAACCTGCGCTGCCGATTGATCGCCTTTCTCCCTATCTCCCCTGACTTCGATTCTTTCCCGCATGCCGACAGTGCGGATTGTTCCCCGAGGAAATTCATGATCCATCTGACCAATATCTCCAAACAGCATGGCAACCGGGTGTTGTTTAAAAACGCCAGCTTTCAGATCCTGCCCGGCAGCCGTTCCGGACTGGTCGGCCCGAACGGCGCCGGCAAATCGACCATCTTCCGGATGATCACCGGTGAAGAGCTACCCGATGCCGGTGAGATCAGCTGTAGCAAAAAAACCGTCATCGGCAACTTTTCCCAGAACGTCGGTGAAATGACGGGGCGCAGCGCCCTGGAAGAGGTGATTGCCGCCTCCGAAGAGACAGTCAAGCTGGGGGAACAGATCCGGAAAATGGAAGCGCAGATGTGCGAGCCGCTGGCAGAAGAGGAAATGGCGGCGCTGCTTGAACGCTACGGCGATGTCCAGCAGGAGTTCGAACACCGCGGCGGTTACGATCTGGAAAGTCGCGCCCAGGCGGTATTGACGGGACTCGGAATCGGCCCCGACGACTTTCAGCGGCCGGTGGAATCGTTCAGCGGCGGCTGGAAAATGCGGATTGCCCTGGCGCGGATTCTGACTCTCAATCCCGACGTGCTGCTGCTCGACGAGCCGACCAATCACCTGGACGTCGAGTCGATCATCTGGCTGGAAAACTGGCTGGCGGAAGATTTTCAGGGCGCGCTGATGATGACCAGCCACGATCGAGATTTCCTGAACCGCCTGGTGACCCGGATTGTCGAGGTCGGACACCAGACGATCACCAGTTATGGCGGCAACTATGATTTCTACCTTCGCGAGCGCGAAATCCGTCGTGAACAACTGCTGGCCAGTTATCGCCGTCAACAGGAAATGCTGGCCAAGGAAGAGGAGTTTATCGCCCGTTTTGCCGCGCGAGCTTCGCATGCGGCCCAGGTGCAGTCGCGGGTGAAAAAACTGGAGAAGATTGAACGGATCGAGCTGCCGCCGGAGCAGAAGGTCATCAGATTTGAATTTGCCGAACCGCCGCGTAGCGGTGACGATGTGGTCGCCATCGACAACCTGGCGAAAAGCTGGTCGCTTGAGAACGGTGGCGAAAAGCCGGTGTTTTCCGGTGTTTCCGGAATGGTCCGCCGTGGCGACAAGATCGCCGTGGTCGGGATCAACGGCGCCGGCAAGTCGACTTTCCTGAAAATCCTGGCCGGGCAGATCGAAGCGACAACCGGTTCGGTCGCCATCGGCGCCAACGTCCATATGGGCTACTTCAGCCAGCACTCGATGGAACTGCTCGACCCGAAAAAAACCGTCTTCGAAACCGTGCAGGATGCTCTGCCGCAACAGACCATCGGTGTGCTGCGCAACCTCTGCGCCGCTTTTCTGTTCCAGGGGGATGATGTCGACAAACGGGTTGACAAGCTCTCCGGCGGGGAGAAATCCCGGTTGGTGCTGGCCACCCTGCTCGGCCGGCCGCTGAATCTGCTGATCCTCGACGAACCGACCAACCATCTCGATATCCGGTCACGAGAAGTATTGCTCGAGGCGCTGCAGAATTTTACCGGCACCCTGCTGCTGGTCAGCCACGACCGTCATTTTCTGCGCAGCCTGGTCGGCCGGGTGTTCGAAATTGATCATGGGGCAATGGTCAGTTTTGAAGGAGACTACGAATATTACCTGCGCAAGACCGGCCGTGATCATCGGGCGGCATAGGCAGAATGGCCTTTTAGCTTGAAAATGGTCGTTCCCTCACAGGCTCTCGAAAATTCATGGCAATCAGTTATTATTGAACTGAATTGACCCTGTCGTTCCACACTCCTGCGGAAGGAGGTTGATATGCTGGATAAATGCTATTTCTACCGGGGCAAAGTGGTTTCGGTATACGATGGTGATACCTGCCGTGTCGATATCGATCTCGGTTTCGGTATCTGGAAAAAGAAAGAGACACTGCGCTTGAGTCGGATCAACGCTCCTGAAGTGCGCGGAGAATCTGCTGCGGCCGGCAAGGTATCGCGTGATTTCCTGCGTGATTTGATCCTGGATAAGGATGTGGTGGTGCAGACGATCCTTGACACCAAAGGGAAATACGGTCGTTATCTGGCGGAAATCTGGCTGTTTAATGACTTGAATCAGCAGTGGATCAATATCAACGACAAGTTGGTGGAAAACAAGCAGGCGATCTATCAGGATTATTGAATGATCGCCATTTTCTGTTTATCGAGATTATTCTATTTTAGAACATTTAAAAATAGTGAACGGAAAACCCATAAAAAATGGGAAGAGATCTGTAGTATTATTTGAGACCGAATTTCTGCAAGGTTTCTACCGGGGCCTGGTCAAAATGGGAAAATTCCATACTGAAGCTGCCTTGTCCCTTGGTGGCGCTGCGCAGTTCGGTCATGTAGCCGAACATTTCGAACAGTGGCACAGTGGCCCGGATGACATCCTGACCGGGGCGTGAGGTCACCCCTTCAACCTGACCGCGTTTCTGCTGCAAGGAACCCATTACCCGGCCGGTAAAGTCGGTCGGGGTGGTCAGTTCCAGCGACATCACCGGTTCGAGCAGGGTCGGTCTGCCGTTGCGCAGCGCCTGGGACAGCGCCCGATTGATCGCCGCTGAAATCCCCAGCTCGGTAGTCTTGCCCGGTTCAAACGGCGCGGCCAGCAGTTTCACCTGCAGATCGGTCAGCGGATAACCGGCCAGCGGTCCGGCCTGACAACCGGCGAGAATTTTTACCTCCAGCAACTGTCCCAGGTCTTCCGGCCAGCCCTCCAGAACCTGCGCCGGAATCTCGATATGCAGCCCTGACTTTCTGGTCGCTGGAATCAGGCTGAGACGGACCTCTCCGTAGTGCATTTTCGCGTCGATTTCCCGTTCAAACCGTTCGTGTTGCTTCGATTCGCGGGTGACGGTTTCGCGGTAAACAACCTGTGGCCGACCGGTCTGGGTCCCAACGCCAAAGTCACGCAGCAGACGATCGACAATCACTTCCAGATGCAGTTCCCCCATGCCGGTCAGCAGGGTTTGTCCGGTTTCCGGGTCCTCCTTGACCAGAAAGGTCGGATCTTCCCATTGCAGTTTCTCCAGCGCCGCTGGGAGTCTGTCGCGGTCGTCGACGGTTTTCGCTTCGACCGCCAGTGAAACTACCGGTTCCGGATACTCCAGTCCGGCCAGTTGCAGCGGCTGGACCGGGGAGCTGATGGTGTCGCCGGTCAACACGGTTTTCAGGCCGGTAGCGGTGACGATATCACCAGCGACGGCATGATCGATCCGTTCCCGTTTATGAGAGTGCATGCGGAACAGGCGCGCGACCTTTTCTTCGCCGAGAGTCCGGCTGTTATAAACCGAATCACCCGGTTTCAGGCTGCCGGAATAGAGCCGCAGGTAGGTCAGTTTACGCCCCTCATCAGCCAGTACCTTGAAGGCCAGGGCACAGAGCGGCCCGTTGGGATCGGTCGCGACCGGATGATGTTCTTCGCTGGTGATCCGTCGGGCATCGGCCGGGGGGATGTCGAGGGGGGACGGGAGCAGGGTGCAGATCGCTTCGAGCAACGGTTGAATCCCCTTGTTGCGCAATGCCGAGCCGAGCAGGACCGGAGCGATCTGGCAGGCGAGCACACCTTTGCGCAAGGCCGGTAGAATCCGATCCGCGGCGATCGGGTTCCCTTCCAGAAAATCGCTGAGAATCCGGTCATCGAAGTCGGCGGCGGCTTCGATCAGTTTTTCCCGCGCCTGCTGTACCTCGTTCAGTAATTCTTCCGGGATCTCGCCGTCGATCAGGGTCAGCCCCTGGTCCTCTTCGCGGAACAGAATCGCCTTTTCTTCCAGCAGATCGATGACACCGCAAAAGCCGTCCTCAATGCCGAGCGGCAGCTGCAGCAGAACCGGCTTGGCATGCAGCTTCTCGATCATGCCGATCAGCACGGCACGATGGTCGGCGCCGATCCGATCCATTTTGTTAATCAGGCAGATCCGCGGAACCCGGTAACGATCAGCCTGGCGCCAGACCGACTCGCTCTGCGGCTGGACCCCTTCAACGGCGCTGAAAATCGCGACCGCACCATCGAGAGCCCGCAGCGATCGTTCGACTTCGATGGTGAAATCGATGTGTCCGGGAGTGTCGATCAGATTGAAAATATAGTCATGCCAGTGACAGCGGGTGGCCGTAGCCGTGATGGTGATACCGCGTTCCTGTTCCTGTTTCATCCAGTCCATGACCGCCATGCCGTCATGGACTTCCCCCATTTTGTGGATTTCGCCGGTGTAGAACAGAATCCGTTCCGAGACAGTTGTCTTCCCGGCATCGATGTGCGAGATAATGCCGAAATTGCGAATTCGGCTGAGGGTGACATCAGTCATTCAGGAACCCTTTACTGGTGATGAGCTGCTGACGCGATCCGATAACTGTTGCTGATGATCAGGATCGTTCTGCCGGATTGTCCCGGCACAAGCTTGTTTGGTGCTCTTGAGCACAGTATTGTAGAGTCGTTCTTCGAAGCAAGTTTTTTTAACCTCGACCGTAGTTTGAGTTGAGAGGTTTTCGCTATTTACCTTGATCCGGTCGAACGCTGGCCCCCGGTTTTATGGTCGCAGGGTCCGCAAAGAATTGGGCTTGAGATCCTGGATCGGCAGCGAATGGGTCTGGCCGTCGTAGGCCAGGTAAATTCCCTCGGGCAGCTGAGGTTCATGGCGTGGATGGTCTACGTCGTGGCTGAGGTGGGTCAACCAGGTCTGCCTGGCGCCGATCGTCTGAGCCATCTGCACCGCCTGGTCGATATTGAAATGGGTCTTGTGCGGTTTGAAACGCAGCCCGTCAAGTACCAGCAGTTCCAGATCTTCGAGCAGTTCCAGAGAACTATCCGGGATGGCGCTACAGTCGGTGAGATAGGCGAGTGGCCCGCAACGATAGCCGAGAACCTGCATCTGCCCATGCAGCAACGGAATCGGGATGATCTGCAGCTCAAAGAGTTCAAACGAAATCTCAACCGGGAACAGCGTCAGCTGCGGAATAAAACCGGGCTGGTCCATATCATCGAAAATGTAACTGAAATTTTCCCGAACCCGCTTCAGGGTTCGGGTCGAGCCGTAGACCGGAATCGGCTTTCCGGAATGCAGGCTAAAACTGCGCAGATCATCGATGCCGTGCATGTGATCGGCATGGCTGTGAGTGTAAAGGACCGCGTCGATGTGCCGGATATCTTCCCGTAATGCCTGCAGGCGCAGATCGGGTGAGGTGTCGATCAGGATGTTGTGAACGCCGTATTGCAGCAGGGCGCTGCAGCGGGTTCTCCGGTTGCGGGGATCGGCTGAAGTGCAGACCGGGCAATTGCAGCCGATCACCGGGATGCCGGTACTGGTTCCTGACCCGAGAATGGTGATGTCAAGCGTGGCTGGCGTCATCCTTCTGCCGATCCGGTGAATTGCGAGAGTGGCTTAATAATTTAACATCTAACCCGGGAAGGAACAACTGCTTCTTTCTCAGCTCTTGCCTGTGCCGAAGGGCTGGAGTAGACTCGGCAAAGTTCCCGGGGAATGCTATGAAACAGCTGACCAAAGAAGAATTCAACAAACTCTGCATCAAATGTGTCCGGACCTGTAAGCAGCCGGTGACAATGCTGATGCTCGATTGTCCACGGTTTCAACCGCGGCCGTTCAAGTCTGAAAAATACCGGTTCCAACAGCTGGATCTGTTCGGCAAAACCGAGGACTGACGCTTTTACGGAAACCCGCGCCAAGGGACGAGGCTAGTCGAGCTGACTTCAAACAGCCTGTGCGGCGAGAAATTCTTTCAGGATCGGAATGAACTTTTCCGGCTCGACCAGGAACGAATCGTGACCGTAGTCCGACTGGATCAGGTGATAGGCGACCGGCTTGTTCAACCGCTGCAGCTCATTGACCACCTCCTCGGTCTGGTCGGGAGGGTAGAGCCAGTCGGAGCTGAAGGCGAACCAGAGGGACGGGCAATCGAGCCGATTAAGGGCTTCGCTTAACGAGTCGAAATTCCAGGCGACATCGTAAAGGTCGAGCGCTTTGGCCAGGTAGAGGAACGAGTTGGCATCGAAACGATCGACAAAATTTCCGCCATTGTAATCGAGGTAGCGTTCAATCTCGAACCTGCCGAAAAAATCGAACATCCCGTCCCGTACTGAAAACCGCCGGCCGAATTTCAGATGCATGGAAACATCCGACAGAAACGATATATGCCCGACCGCGCGCGCCAGCGCCAGCCCGTCTGCCGGAGGATGCTCCGGCCGGTAATTCCCCTTCTTCCACAACGGATCATTGAAAATCGCCTGTCGCGCCAGGGCGTTCAACGCGATCGCCATCGGTGAAGTGCGGCCGGTGCCGGCGATCGGGACGATCGATCGGACCAGTTCCGGATAGTGAATCCCCCACTCCAGCGCCTGCATTGCGCCCATGGAGCCGCCGACCACCGACAGCAGCGAACTGATCCCCAGGTGAGCGAGCAACAGCTTCTGCGCCCGCACCATGTCACGCACCATGATCACCGGAAAGCTCAATCGATAGGGACGCTCGGTGCGGGGATTGATGCTGGTCGGACCGGTCGATCCTTTGCAGGAACCGATGGTATTGCTGCAGATAATGAAAAACTTATCAGTGTCGAGGACCTTGCCCGGGCCGATCATGTTGTCCCACCAGCCGGGCTTGCGATCTTCTTCGGAATGGAATCCGGCGGCGTGGGCGTCACCGGTCCAGGCGTGCGCGACCAGGATGGTGTTCGTTTTGTTCCGGTTCAACCGGCCATAGGTTTCGTAGGCAATGGTCAACGGCCCGAGCAGACGACCGCTTTCAAGGCGTAATTCGACATCGAAGTCAACGGACTCGGTTTTGACTATGCCGACAGAATCGTTCAATCCAATCCCCTTATACTGGAAAAGGCCCTTTCCCCGGATGATGGGAAAGGGCCTTCCTGATACGTGATTCAAGTCGTATCGCAGGCTCCGTCCTCATCTGTCCCTTGGATTGCATCCTTCAGGGCAGGAATTGGCACCAGGCGCCCGCAAAAATGGTTGCGAACCGGTTGCCGTGGCTTCACAGGGCCTTCTCCCTCCGCCACTCTGGATAAAGACGTTGTGCTAATTATCGCTGTGCGGCTGACTTTAGCCTATCCAAACTTGACTTGTCAATCGGAACTCTCGGCGAGCGGAACACCGTATTTTTGGGGGTCAGACCTTGAATGCGCCCATCTCCGTGGAGAGCCCTTTGGCCTGATCGGTCAGATCTTCGACCACAATATCCATTGCTGCGGCGCGATCGGCATTTTCGTCTGCGATCTGACGCACTCTGGCGACAGACTGAACCACGTCGTTGCAGCGTTTGCTTTGTTCCCGGGTCGCGGTATCGATCAACTCGATCATTTGTTGAATATGTTCCATGCTCTGGGCGATCTGCTGGCTGCCGCGATTCTGTTCCGAGGTGCTGTTCTTGACCCGCCCGGCAATTTTCTTCATCGACTCGGCGGCACTCGACAGATCACGGGTGCTGGCGGTCTGCTGGCCGATCGCGTTGGCAATCTGTTCGAGCATTTTGGTCACGCCGAGGACCGCCTGAGTGATTTTGCGGTTCTCTTCCGACTGTTTTTGGGTTTCCCGGGCAATGCTGGTGATCTGTTCGGTAGAGGTCAGGGAGCTTTCGTGAAGTTTCTCCAGCGCTTCGCCGGCAGCGTGGGAGCGGGCGACTTCCTGTTGGGCGCGGAGACTCCCGGCTTCGATGGTACTGACTGCCATGTTGGTGCCCTGCTGCAGATTTTCGATGATTTCGGCAATTTCCTTGGTTGACACCGAGGTTCGTTCCGCCAGGTTGCGGATTTCCTCCGCAACTACGGCAAACCCCTGTCCCTGCTCACCGGCCTGGGCGGCGATAATTGCGGCGTTTAACGCCAGCAGGTTGGTCTGGTCGGCAACTTCTGCGATCACGTTGACGATGTTGCCGATGGTGTCGGAACGTTCCCCGAGTTCCTGAATGGCCAGATGCGCCTGTTCGATCAGTTGCTGCAGGCCGCTGATTCCGCGGATGGTGTCCTGAACCGCGGCCTTTCCTTCCAGCGATTGGTTGACCGCCTGCTGGGCCAGTTGGCTGGTCTGCTCGGTACTCTTCTCGATGGCGCTGGTTGCTTGCTCAAGATGCTCTACCGAGAGGGAGGTTTCTTTGGCGCTGTTGGAAAGTTCAAGGATATTGCCGTCGATCTGTTCGTTGGAGGAAGAGAGATTGTGAATCGAACTGGAGATATCGCTGATAATGCCGAACAGATCCTCCATCTGTTCGGTGATGCTGAATGTGGTCGATTCGAGTTCGTGAGTGGCGGCAGCACTCTGTTGCACCGAAGCGACCAGGTTGGAGACGTTGTCGGCAATTTCAACAGCGGTCCTTCCGATTTCCGTCACGCTCTGGTGCGAGTTTTCCAGCGCCTTGGTTTGTTCGGTGGCGCTCTGGTTGACGTCGGCAAATTTACTGCGGATCGAGATGGTGACGGCTGACAGGCTGTCTGCCGTTTCGTGGGTGCGTTTTACCAAATCCCGGAGTCGGGCGACGAACCGATTAAAGCTGCCAGCGAGGATGCCGACTTCGTCCCGGGTTGCAACCTTCAAACTCCGGGTCAGGTCGGCTTCCCCTTCGGCAATTTCCTGGAGATTCCGTACCACCGAATTGAGCGGCCCGGCGATTCCCCGCGATATAAGCAGGCCGATGAACGTTGCTCCACTGATAACGCCGATGACAATCCAGAGCAGGGTCTTCTGCATGTTCTTGCTGGCGACCGAAATCGCGGAGCTGTCGAGAGCGATCAGCAGACCCGCGGTCGGGTGGTTCAGCGGGTAATTATAAAGGATGTAGGGGCGATTGTTCAGGGTCAGGTCGACGAAATCTTCATCGAGGATCCGATCAAGGTTCAGATCTGCGGTTTTGAGTTCATTCAGGCTGGCGGCGACAATTTTTTTGCCGTCATGATAGGCCAGTTCGGCTTCAATCGTCGCCCTGAACTGTTTTGCCAGGTGGTCATTAATATATTGTTGAGCCACCAGATTGCCGATCAGCTGGTGTTGCTGACGCAGAGGAACCTCTCCATAGATGCTGAGATGGTTCTGATAAGTGTCGATCTTGCTCAGTTCGTTGCTAGCAAGTTTATGCGAGGAGGCTTGTGTCGGATTTGAGTCGGCAAGTTGGCGGTCGTTCCCCCCGGTCAGATCGAGACTGTAACTTTGGCCGTCAGCCAGAATCACCTCGACCCGATCCAGCCCGAACTGGATGCGGTAGTAGCTGAGAAGCGCTTGGAGATGACTAAAATCTTTCTGGGTGGTGGCATTGACGGCGGCGAGTAAATTTGTGTCTTTCGCCATGACTTCCAGTGCTTCCATCATCGTTTCTGTGCGATGTGCCGTGGTTTGTGCGATGAAGCGCCATGCTTGAGTGGCGACCTGGTCCATCTGATTGCGCACCTGCTGCTTGTTCATATCGGAAAACAGGTAGGTGAGCAAAAGCATCGGAATGATGGACAGGGTCATCAAACCGGCCAGGATTTTCCACCGGATGCTGAGCGCTTTAAACATTTGATCCTCTTGGAGGCAGGAAACCGCTTGGTGTCTTGGAAATCTATAATCGGCAGGATTATATAGTGCTAATTGAAAACTTGCAAGCGAGGCTTTATTCGATCAGGGCGAATTTATTGGCAGTTTCTTGGCCGGATGCCCAATTATTGGGCAGCACTGCCCAATAATTGGGCATCCGGCCAGTGCTTTTAAATCTACTCCCCTGATTTCTCGTGGTTAGCCGAACGGCACGGCTATTGAATAACAACACCCTTTTGTCCAACAACGACGTTGGCAACAATCAATGAAGACGAGGAGGTCTTTCAATGGAAGCATCGCTTGCGGCCCTGCAGCATGGCGGGGATGTGTTGTTTTTGTTGCTTGGTGCGGTCATGGTGTTTGCCATGCACGCCGGTTTCGCTTTTCTGGAGGTTGGGTCGGTTCGTCGTAAGAGCCAGGTCAACGCCTTCGTCAAGATCCTCTCCGACTGGTCGGTTTCGACAGTTGTCTATTTTTTAATCGGTTATCCGATTGCTTACGGAGTTCATTTTTTGCAGCCGGCTTCCGAGCTGATGGGGAACAACCAGGGCTTTGAGCTGGTGCGGTTCTTTTTTCTGCTCTGTTTTGCCGCCTGTATCCCGGCGATCATCTCCGGCGGAATCGCCGAACGGGCCAGATTCTGGCCTCAAGTGATTGCAGGAGCCATTTTTGTCGCATTCATTTATCCGATATTCGAGTCGTTCATCTGGGGTCAGAACAGCGGCGGGTTGCAGGATTTTTTGCAAACGACCTTTGGCGCGCCCTTTCATGATTTCGCCGGCAGCGTTGTGGTCCATTCTATCGGCGGCTGGCTGGCATTGCCGGCGGTTTTGATTCTCGGGCCTCGAGCCGGGCGTTATCTGCGTGGCCGCAGTCAGGCCATCCCGATCAGCAGTATTCCCTTTCTGGCGCTCGGCAGCTGGATTCTGGCCGTCGGCTGGTTCGGCTTCAATGTCATGAGCGCCCAATCACTCGAGGGCATTTCCGGGCTGGTGGCGGTCAATTCGCTGCTGGCGATGGTCGGCGGAGTGCTGTTTGCCCTGGTTGCCAGTAAAAATGACCCCGGTTTCGTGCATAACGGCGCGCTGGCCGGTTTGATCGCGATCTGTGCCGGTTCCGATCTGGTGCATCCGATCGGGGCTTTTTTCATCGGCGGAATCGGATCGCTGATTTTTGTCTACGGCTTTCCGATTGAACAGGAAAAACTGAAGATCGATGATGTTCTTGGCGTCTGGCCGCTGCATGGAGTGATCGGCACCTGGGGCGGGATTTCCGCGGGGATCTTCGGCTCAACCGCGCTTGGCGGCATGGGCGGAGTGACCTTTCTTTCCCAGCTGGCCGGCAGCTTGCTGGCGGTGGTTTACGCGCTGGTGATCGGATTTGTCGTTTACAAGGTGATCGATACGACCCTGGGTTTCCGTTTGGCTGAGGAAAAGGAGTTCCGGGGGCCGGACCTCAGTATTCACAATATCGACGCTTATCCTGAGGAAAGCGTTAGGTAAAATTAATTGACAGGGCGTTTGACGCGTCTGCAGAGGGATGTAGAATAGCAGATAAGATCGAACGCTTACAGGAGGCAGTGGCAGCCTCCTGCTTTACCCTGGACGACCTAATCCCTCCTGGTCTCCAGGGTATTTTTTAAATAGAAAAGGCCGCCGGAATGATCCGACGGCCTTTTCGCGTTCAATATATACAGCAGCTTAAGCATTTTGTACTGCGAGCTTTTCCTTTTCCCGGCGAACCAGTTCGGCAACGCTGTAACGTTGCAGGACGCTGATCATCTCATCCTGGACTTCATGCCAGACTTCGTGAGCCGAACAGTGGGTATCCCGTAAACAGAAGCCGGACTCGACCAGGCAATGATTCAATTTGAGCGGTCCCTCCTCGGCCTGGAGGATATCAAGCAGGGTGATCTCGTCCGGCGCCTTGGCCAGCAGGAATCCGCCGCCGACGCCTCGCTGGGAACTGACAATGCCCGCTTTGATCAGCGGCTGCAGTATCTTGGTCAGAAAAGCCGGAGTTACTTCCTGGGTCCGGCAGATATCCTTCTTCAGGACGATCTCCTCTTTCGGTTGCTGAGCCAGATAAATGATCGTCCGAATCGCGTATTCCGTTGCTCGGGTAATAACCACATTGTCCTCCGAATAGTTAACTTGACCAGTTAGGAATACCCGGAAGATTTGAATTTGTCAATGGGTTGTTGTAACTTTGTTCTTAATTCTTGCGCCTTGACACCAGTTGCGACGCAGCCCATCATTGATCCGGTGTGAGGTTAATTCGGGAAAAGCATCGGTAGAATATGACTGAAAACGTTTGTCATCATCCGGTTGTTGGGCGTTTTGCCCCCAGTCCCACCGGGCCACTTCATTTCGGTTCACTGGTTGCGGCGTTGGGTAGTTATCTGTTCGCCCGCCGGTCCGGCGGGCGCTGGTTACTGCGAATCGAAGATCTTGATCCGCCTCGCGTCATCCCGGAAGCGGCTGATCGGCAAATCCGCTGTCTTGAACAGCTCGGTTTTACCTGGGACGGTGAGATTGTCTATCAGAGTCGGCGGTTGGAACGCTATCGGCAGGTCCTGGAGCAACTTAACGCCCAGGGGCAGGTGTTTGCCTGCAGTTGTTCACGTCGGGAGATTATCGCCAGCGCACCCCACGTGGGGGAAGAGGGACCGGTTTATCCCGGAACCTGTCGGCAGGGGACTGCCGGCTCCAGATCCGAGCGGGCGACCCGGTTGCGGGTTGACGACCGGCCGATAACCTTTATCGATGGTATTTTTGGCGCGCAGACTCAGAACCTGCGGCAGGCCGTTGGTGATTTTGTTCTGCATCGGGCCGATGGTTTGTTCGCCTACCAGCTTGCGGTCGTGGTTGATGATATCGATTTCGGAGTCACCCAGGTGGTGCGCGGGGCGGATCTGCTGAGTTCCACACCGCGGCAGATATTTCTCTATCGCTGTTTGCGGCGAGCGACTCCGGACTATTATCATCTGCCGCTGGCGCTCGGGAGTGATGCCGAAAAATTGAGCAAACGGCATGGACAATCAGCTATCGTTACCCCGGAGAACGGATCGCTGGCCCTCTGGCAGGTCCTCGATTTTCTCGGTCAGCAGCCCCCGGCCGAACTGCGACAGGCCGCGGCGGCGGAGCAACTGGCCTGGGCTTGCCGCTCATTTCAACCGGAAAGGATTCCCGTCCAGGCCAGAACCGCTCCGCAGCTTTAATCCCTATTTCGCAACCTGTGACTTTTCCCTTAATGAATCTTCTGCTAGGGTACAGTACAATCTGGAAATGAAATTCTTCGAGCGAGATTTAAGCTTGGTAACTTGTTCAATGCGGGGATGGAGGTCGGAATGAAAAGAATTCTGCTTTACGGTTTGTTGCCTGTTTTGCTCAGCGGTTGCGGATGGGGGACTTTCCAGGTGCCGAAACAGGAATTCCAGGCCAAGGTTCAGGTCCTGGGTGTCCTGCCGTTGCTGGTGGATCGCACTGCACCACTCGATTTTCCACAGAAGGAAGCGCTTTTTGATCTGATCGAAAGAGTCAACCTCGGCAAACACGAAATTCTGGTCTCCCGTCTGAAGGCAAAAAAAGGCTATTTTGATGTCCGCCCTCTCTCCGGAGATCCGGAGTTGCTGAAGCTTTCCCTGCTCGCGACAAGGAAACCGGCTGATAAATTCGGTCGTCCACAGGGGTATGAGTTCAATTCCGAAGACGTAGCCGCACTTTCCCGACGAAATGTGGTCGATGCCCTGCTGGTGGTGGTTTTCTCCGGGGCTCAGGTTGAAGATACCCGGCGATCGCGGACGCTGTTGGAAACTTTGAAGACGACCTATAACGACGTGATGGTGACGGCGGCGGTAATCGGGCGGGATGGCAGAGTTCTCTGGAAGCTGGCCGGTGAGGACAGCTATCAGGCCCTGCAGTTGCAGTACCCCGATTTCGACGAGGCATATTATAACCGATCCGACCAGGTGCAGTTAAAATATATCAGCCAGGGAGGGGTTGAGCGGATATTGGAGGAAAAGCCGGACGAAAGCGGAAAGAAGCAACTTCCCGAAACATATCAGCGATTATTTGATAGAATTGTATCCAGTATCAGCCCCGGCCTGCTTGATGTGCTGCGTTGATATAACTGCTGCCCAATCTGATACCCCGGAAAAACAGGGCTGAGTTCCCGGACAGAACTCATTGAATCCAGCAAGTTGCAGCTGTCGATAAGACTCGTCTTTACGACCGATATCCATAATGTTTCGGCGGGTGCAGAAAAGTCCTGCAGGGGAGATTTCTGTGACGGAAAATAAACGCAAGCGGATTCTGTTGATAGATGATGAGCCGGAAATCCGGCGTTTCGTCGAGGTTCTGCTGCGTCATGAATATCTTCTGGAATTGGCCGCCAATGGCGGGGAAGGGCTGGAAGCAGCGCGACGGTTTCAGCCGGACCTGATTCTTCTCGACCTGTTTATGCCGGGAATGGATGGTTTTGAGGTCTGTCGGCAATTGAAGAATGATCCGCAGGTCCGGGATATTCCGGTGGCCATGTTTACTGCCGTTGCGCGAAAGCAGGAACGGGAGAAAGGTTTGGCGCTCGGCGCCGTCGACTATATCACCAAACCGTTTTTCCCGCGGGACCTCCTGCAACGAATCGAGCAGATCCTGAAAGAGCGCCCAAAGGAAGAAACGGGCAACAATTGATGTTTTTTCACAATAGACAGTTGACACAGGGGGGGAAAGCGGGTAAAAGCTGCTTAAGAGCAGATTGCCAGAAAAAACCTTCCTGAACGATTTCCTGCCAGCGCAAGGTTGAATAAAGCCTTCAATATAGAATAGAAACCTTTCAACAGCTAACTGCTTAGAGCAGAATTTTCCGAATAGACAATACATTATAAAATCCACCTGTCCAATACCCAATACAGTTTTCGAGAATTTCGTTATCGATACACTTTCAATCACTCATGACCTCTTACGCAAACCCGTCCCGTGGTCCCTGCAGGCTCTGACCGGTAAAATCTGGAGAACTTATGAATCTTAAAGAACTGAAGCAGAAAAAAATCACTGACCTGATCGCCCTGGGCAAGGAGTTGAAGCTCGAAGAAATCGGCGGCATGCGTCGCCAGGACCTGATCTTCGCCATCCTCAATGCCACGGCAGCACAGAAAAAAGCGATTTTCGGTGAGGGGGTTTTGGAAATTCTGCCGGATGGATTCGGGTTTCTGCGGGCTCCGGACGCCAACTATTTGCCGGGACCGGATGATATCTATATCTCTCCCTCGCAGATCCGTCGTTTTGCCCTGCGCACCGGCGACACGGTCGCCGGACAGATCCGGCCGCCCAAGGAAGGGGAGCGGTACTTTGCCCTGCTCAAAGTCTCCGAGGTCAACTTCGACGACCCGGCGAAGATGAAGGAAAAAACCTTTTTCGACAACCTGACGCCGCTCTACCCTGACCAGTGGCTGCAGATGGAAACCGGCCCGGAGAACCAGTCGGCCCGGATCATCGACCTGGTGTCGCCTATCGGCATGGGGCAGCGGGGTCTGATCGTCGCGCCGCCGCGCACCGGGAAAACCGTGCTGCTGCAGAATATCGCCAACTCGATTTCGACCAACCATCCGGAAGCTTACCTGATCGTTCTGCTGATTGACGAACGCCCCGAAGAAGTGACCGACATGCAGCGCAGCGTCAACGGCGAGGTCATCTCCTCAACCTTTGACGAGCCGGCCAACCGCCATGTCCAGGTGGCCGAAATGGTCATTGAAAAGGCCAAGCGGCTGGTTGAGCACAAGCATGATGTGGTCATTCTGCTCGATTCGATTACCCGCCTGGCACGCGCCTACAACACCATTATCCCTTCGTCCGGCAAGATCCTCTCCGGCGGGGTCGACGCCCATGCCCTGCACAAACCGAAACGCTTCTTCGGCGCCGCCAGGAACATTGAAGAGGGGGGCAGCCTGACCATCATCGCCACGGCGCTGATCGATACCGGCAGCAAGATGGACGAAGTCATTTTCGAAGAGTTCAAGGGGACCGGCAACATGGAACTGCACCTTGACCGGCGCCTGGCCGACAAGCGAACCTTCCCGGCCATGGATATCAACCGTTCCGGGACCCGGAAAGAGGACCTGCTGGTCGATCCGACCCAACTGCAGCGGACCTGGCTGCTGCGCAAGGTGCTGTCGACCATGAACACCGTCGACAGCATGGAGTTTCTGCTTGAGAAACTTGCGGAAACCAAGACCAACCAGGAGTTTTTGGATTCGATGAATCAGTAGTTTTGGCGATAAGAATAAAGCATGAAAGCCGCAGATTGCCGAGAGGGCAGTTTGCGGCTTTTTTGTGTCAAATCAGATTCTTGTAAGCGATTTACCGAATAAACCACATATTAATTATTTTCTTATTGCCAGCAAACATCAGCCGTATAAGCAATTCCCTTTAAGTATCAACCTGTCAGCCATTGACATCACCGATTATGTCTATGATCCTTAATATTGTTTCTTATTATTGACAATATTACAAAATTGTATAAAATGAGAAGCAAATATTTACATGAGGGTTTGCAATGCCTGCTAAATTATCCGCGATAACCGACACAGTGGCCAATCATGCGGTTGCCATAGGAAAACAGATTCGCGTCCAGCGCAAGGTTTTGGGGGTCAGTGCGACGACCGCGGCCCAGGCCGCTGGAATGTCCAGAGTGACCTGGCATCGGCTTGAGAAGGGTGAGCCATCAGTCACCCTGGGCGCCTATCTTAGCGCTCTGTCCGTATTGGGGCTTGACTTTAAGCTTGTCTCGCCGGCGACCGATAGTCAGGTTAGCGAACGTAATAAGCATGGTGAAGAAGGCTGGCTCCCCGCTCGGGTTGCGCTTGCCGACTACCCTCAGCTTAAACAACTTGCCTGGCAGGTGCATGGCGTAAACGAACTGACCCCGAAAGAGGCGCTGGGGGTTTATGAACGCAACTGGCGGCACCTCGATTTGGCGGCCATCGAACCTCACGAGCGACGTCTGATTGAGGCTTTGCGCTTGGCTTTTGAGTATGAGGATCGTGATGTTTGAACGCCCGCATCATCAACGGATCGCACAGGTGTTGTTGTCATTGAACGGGCCGTTGCTTCGAGAGCACAGTTGTTTGTTTGGCGGCGGTACGGTTGTTGCCCTGCGATATGGGGAGTATCGCGAGTCGATCGATATTGATTTTCTGGTGTCTGATATCGATTGCTATCGCCGGTTGCGTCAGTTGCTGGCGGGCTCGCAGGGGATTGCGGCCATTCTCCGGAAGAAGGTCAGTCTGCTGAATCAACTTCGTGATATCCGTGCTGATCAGTACGGCATCAGAACAATGCTGCAGGTCACGGACCAGCAAATCAAGTTTGAGATTATTCTCGAGGGGCGTATTGAACTTGAGACCCCCGGTTGCGAAGATGAAATTTGCGGAATTGCGACCCTGTCGCCGCTTGATATGGCAACCAGCAAGTTGCTGGCTAATTCGGATCGGTGGTCCGATGATGCAGTTTTCAGCCGTGATCTGATAGATCTGGCGATGATGCGCCCATCGCTGAAGCTGTTACGAAAAGCGGTCTCCAAGGCAGGGCAGGCGTACGGTATCTCAATAATTCAGGATCTTGGTAAGGCGATAGACAGATTGCAGGTGCGGCGTGGTTGGCTTGAGCGGTGCATGGAGGCGATGGCAGTCAATGTCCCCAAAGCGGTTCTCTGGGAAAGGATTCGCGTTCTGCGAAGGACCGTTCCCGAAATACAATGATTCGAGAGTTTGAGGGAATAGCATTTGGGAAGCGGTCTAAGTTGCGCATTTTTCGAATTTCGTATATATTTGCTTGCCCAGCAGCCCCAAAAATGCTATTTAGCTGGTTTGTTCGACGCCAATATCACAGGCCTGTACAACGCCAGGCCGCCAAGGAGAAAAGAGCATGAAAGAAGGAATCCATCCCAAATATCAAGACGTCACGGTGCGCTGCGATTGCGGCAACACCTTTGAGACCCGTTCTACTCTCGACGGCGAGATTCATACCGAGATCTGCTCCGCCTGCCATCCGTTCTATACCGGCAAGCAGAAGCTGATTGACACCGCCGGCCGGATCGAGCGCTTCCGCAAAAAGTACGCCCAGAAATAACTCGGGCAAGACAAAGGCGGCCCGTTCGGGTCGCCTTTTTTCGTTCAAGGTCAGTGATGAACGTTGAGCTGTTAATCCATACCCCGGAGCCCGAACAGGTGGTCGCGGCGGCGGCCCGTCTCTGTTATTCCAATGCTTCTATCGGCGAACTGATGGAAAAGAGCCGTAGGGATCGACAGGAATTTCTGGCGAAGATCATGTCGCTCGGCCATCACTCGGTTCTGGAACATGTCAGTTTCACCTTCGGTGTGGAAGGGATCAGCCGGGCCTGTTCCCATCAGCTGGTGCGCCACCGGCTGGCCTCCTATTCCCAGCAGAGCCAGCGTTACGTTTCCCACAAAACCCGGTTCAGCGCGGTGACTCCGGCCAGTATTGCCGCCAAGCCGGAGCTGAACCGGCGCTATCAGCAATTGCTGGACGAGATCCATCAGTTTTACGGCGAAATGCTCGATGCCGAGATCCCGGCCGAAGATGCCCGTTTTCTGCTGCCGAACGCGGCGATGACCAAGATAGTCGTCACCATGAATGGTCGTGAGCTGCGGCACTTCTTCGCCCTGCGCTGTTGTCGCCGGGCGCAGTGGGAAATCCAGGAACTGGCCAAGCGGATGCTGAAGCTGGTCAAGCCGGTCGCCCCGACCCTGTTCGCCAAAGCCGGACCCGGATGCCTCAGCGGCCCCTGCCCGGAAGGGAAGATGACCTGTGGTCAGGCCGCCGAAGTCCGTGACGAAATTTCCGCTCTCTAAGAGATCATTTTAGCCATGTTCGACAATCTGGATGATGTCGTTGAACGTTTTCGTGAAGTCGAAGGTTTGCTCTCCGATCCGGCAAACATCGCCGATCAGAAGCGCTACCGCGAACTGACCAAGGAACATGCGGACCTCTCCGAACTGGTCGCGGTTTATCGGCGTTATAAACAGGTTTGCGAAGAGCTCGAAGGGCACCGCGAACTGCTGCAGGACAGTGATCCGGAGATGAAGGAGCTGGCCAAGGCGGAGCTGCCCGAGCTGGAGGAACAGCAACAACACTTGCAACAGGAACTGCACCTGTTGCTGCTGCCGAAGGACCCCAACGACGACAAGAACATTATCCTCGAAATCCGCGCCGGGACCGGCGGGGACGAGGCCGCCCTGTTTGCTGCCGACCTGTTCCGGATGTATTCCAGATACGCCGACAGCAAAAACTGGAAGGTTGAAATCATGAGCGCTTCGGAGACCGATGGTGGTGGTTTCAAGGAGATCATCGCCATGATCAGCGGTGCGCAGGTTTATTCGCGGCTCAAATTCGAAAGCGGAACCCACCGGGTACAACGGGTGCCGGAAACCGAAACCCAGGGGCGGATTCACACCTCGGCCTGTACCGTAGCGGTCCTTCCCGAAGCCGAGGATGTCGATATCGAGATCAACCCTGCTGATCTGCGCGTCGATCTCTACCGCTCCTCCGGTTCCGGTGGACAGCATGTCAACAAGACCGAGTCGGCGGTCCGTTTGACCCATATTCCGACCGGGGTGGTGGTCGCCTGCCAGGATGAAAAATCGCAGCACAAGAACAAGGCCAAGGCAATGAAGGTCCTCAAGTCGCGGATTTATGATCAGATGCTGGCAGCGCAGCAGGCCGAGATGGCTGCAGACCGGAAGAGCCAGGTCGGCAGCGGCGATCGCAGCGAGCGGATCCGGACCTACAATTTTCCCCAGGGACGATGTACCGATCATCGCATCGGGCTGACTCTTTACCGGCTCGATGCGATCATGCAGGGGGATATTGAGGAAGTGATCGAGGCGCTGATCACGCATCAGCAGGCCGCCCAGATGAGCCAGCAGGCGGGATAGCGCTGCGTGTCGCTCTCTCTTTTGCCAATTTCTGGCCATTCCGCCGCTTCCGGCGTTGGGTCGATTCGGCATAGTAGCGGCTATGCCTGCATTGCCGCGCCTTGGCAGCGACAAAAATGACGCGAAATTCTCTAAAAGATCAAACGATGCGAAACGTCAGCGATACCTGGACCCTGTTGCGGCTGCTGCGCTGGAGCACCGAATACTTCGCCGGCAAAGGGATCGAAAACCCCAGGCTGGATGCGGAACTGCTGCTGGCACACTGCCTGCAACTGGACCGGGTCGGTCTTTACCTGAATTTTGACCGGCCGTTGATCGCTGCCGAACTGGACCGGATCAGACCGCTAGTCAAGCGGCGCGGACAGCGAGAACCGCTGCAATATCTGCTCGGTTGCACCGAGTTCTGGTCGCTTGAATTTGAAGTGTCTCCGGCGGTGCTGATTCCCCGGGCGGACACGGAGGTTCTGGTCGAAGAGGCGTTGTCCCGAGCCGGCGATTCCGGCCGTCTGCTCGATGTCGGCACTGGCAGCGGCGCCATCGTCATCAGTCTGGCGAGCGAATTGCCGGGCTGGCAGTGCGAAGGGCTGGAGATTTCACCGGCGGCGCTTGAGGTCGCCACCCGCAATGCGATCAGGCATGGTGTTGCGGAGCGGGTTCGGTTGCTGCAGGGAGATCTGGCGGAACTGCCCCGGCAGCAGTATGATCTGATTGTCTCCAATCCTCCCTATATTGCTGCGGAGGAATGGGAAGAGCTGATGCCCGAGGTGCGTTGCTTCGAGCCGCCAACGGCACTGCTGGCGGGAAACGACGGCCTCGAATGCTATCGGAAGCTGAGCGAACAAGCACCGAGCCGACTTAATGCGGGGGGCTGGCTGCTGGTTGAAATCGGTTACCGCCAGGCGGAGGTCGTTCAGCAACTATTTGCGGCGGCCGGACTTCAGGAGCTGTTTGTACGAAAAGATTATGCCGGCAACCCGCGGGTGGTCGGCGGTTGCTTAAACTAATAAGGTAAACTAGATTGGAAAAAATCGTCATTCAAGGCGGCGTGCCGCTTTCCGGGGAAGTCAATATCAGCGGCGCCAAGAATTCGGCGTTGCCGTTGCTGTTTGCCACCCTGCTGGCCGAGGGCGTCAGCGAAATCGGCAACGTGCCCGGACTGCGCGATATCAATACGGCACTCCGGCTGCTGCGCGAATTGGGCGCCGAGGTCAGCCAACACGGCGATCGTATCCGGGTTGACGCCCGCAATATTCAAAGTGCCGAGGCGTCCTACGATCTGGTCAAGACGATGCGCGCTTCGGTGCTGGTGCTCGGTCCCCTGCTGGCGCGCTGCGGGCACGCCCGGGTCAGTCTGCCCGGTGGGTGCGCCATCGGCGCCCGGCCGATCAATCTGCATCTGAAGGGTTTTGAGGCTCTCGGCGCGAAGATCCAGCTCGATCACGGCTACGTCGAGGCGACCGCCAGGCGTTTGCAGGGAGCCAAGGTCTATTTCGACATGCCGACGGTCGGCGGAACCGAGAATCTGCTGATGGCGGCTTCACTGGCCGTTGGGGAAACAGTGCTGGAAAATGCGGCCTGCGAGCCGGAAATCGTCCAGCTGGCCGCAGCGCTGAACAGTATGGGCGCCCGAATTGAAGGCGCCGGCACGTCAATCATCCGTATCCAGGGGGTGGAGAGGTTGCAGCCGCTCAACTGTGAGGTGATTCCCGACCGGATTGAAGCGGGAACCTTCATGATTGCGGCAGCGATCACCGGCGGGGATGTACTGGCCTGTGGCGTCGTTGAAGAGCATCTCGAGGCCCTGCTCAGCAAACTGGATGAGAGCGGGGCGCAGATCCGGTCCGAGCCCGGCGGGATCCGCATCATCGGGCCGCAGAAACTTGTGCCGGTTGATATCCACACCAGCGTTTTCCCCGGTTTTCCGACCGACATGCAGGCCCAGTTCATGGCCTTGATGACCCTGGCGGAGGGGACCAGCCGGATATCGGAGAACGTTTTCGAAAACCGTTTCATGCACGTTTGTGAACTGCAGCGGATGGGGGCGGATATCCAGATCGATGGGCACAGCGCCATCATCCGCGGGGTCAGACAATTAACCGGCGCTCCGGTAATGGCAACCGATTTGCGGGCCAGTGCTTGCTTGATCCTCGCCGGCTTGGCGGCAGAGAATACTACCGAAGTTTCGCGGATTTATCATCTTGATCGCGGTTATGACCAGATCGAAAAAAAACTGGCCGCGCTCGGAGCCCGGATCAGGCGCGAACAGGAGTGACGGATGAGTGACTGGATTACCTTCGCCCTGCCGAAAGGGCGGATCATGCAGGATTCGATGGAACTGTTCGGCCGGATCGGCATCACTTGTCCGGAGATGGCCGAAGAAAGCCGCAAGCTGGTTTTCGAAAACTCGCAGCAGAAGTTCCGCTTCATGGCGGTACGCGCCACCGATGTGCCGACCTATGTCGAATACGGCTGCGCCGACCTCGGAGTGGTCGGCAAGGATACCCTGCTGGAACAGGGAAAAGATCTTTATGAGCCGCTTGATCTCAAGTTCGGCTATTGTCGCCTGGTGGTCGCCGAACCGAAGGTTCTGCAGCAGGATGATGATCCTTTGAACTGGTCGAACATCCGGGTTGCCACCAAGTACCCGAATATTACCGAACGCTATTTTGCCGCCAAAGGGGTGCAGGTGGAGCTGATCAAGTTGTACGGCTCGATCGAACTGGCGCCCCTGGTCGGACTGTCCGAACGGATCGTCGATCTGGTCTCCACCGGCGGAACTCTCAAGGCCAACGGGATGGTCGAGGTGGAAACCATCGCTGAAGTCACCAGCCGTCTGATAGTCAACCGCGCCAGTCTGAAGACCAAGCATCAGCGGATCAGCGAGATTATCGCCGGGCTGGAACGGGTGATCGGGGATGAGGTTAAGATTTCCCAGTAGCCAGGCTCTAGGTTTTAGGCCCTAGGTTAAAACCTTGGTACCTCGCTTCTGGAGCCCTGTACCACGACGAGGAACGAGACACATGCGCATTTTTAAATTTTCCGATCCCAACTTTGAGGCCGAATTCCGTCGCATTGAACTGCGGGGCGAGGCGGTGCCGGCCGAGATTGAGCAGACCGTCAAGGGGATTATCGCCGACGTCCGGCAGCGGGGCGATGCGGCGCTGTTCGAACTGAGCGCTAAATTCGACCGGCTGGAACTGACTGCCGGAACCCTGGAAGTTTCCACGGCGGAAATCGATGCGGCGATGGCGCAGGTCAGTGGTGAATCATTGCAAGCGCTGCAGCTGGCGGCGGAGCGGATCGCCGATTATCATGCCAAGCAGAAGCAAGAGACCTGGCTCTCGACCGATGAGAGCGACGTCCTGGTCGGGCAGATGGTTCGCCCTCTCGACCGGGTCGGCATCTACGTTCCCGGCGGAAAGGCCGCTTATCCCTCCTCGGTGCTGATGAACGCCGTGCCGGCCAAAGTGGCCGGGGTCGAGGAAGTGATTATGGTCGTGCCGATGCCGGGCGGCGAAGTCAACTCGCATGTGCTGGCCGCGGCGCGGATTGCCGGAGTCGACCGGATCTTCAAGATCGGCGGTGCGCAGGCGGTGGCGGCGCTGGCCTACGGCACCGAGAGCGTGCCGCGGGTCGACAAAATCACCGGACCGGGGAATATTTACGTCGCCACGGCCAAACAGCTGGTCTTTGGCCAGGTCGATATCGATATGATCGCCGGGCCGAGCGAGATCCTGGTGATCAATGACGGCAGCGGCAATGCTGCACACCTTGCCGCCGACCTGCTCTCCCAGGCCGAGCATGACGAACTGGCCTCTTCGGTGCTGGTGACCAGCAGTGAGGCGATGGCGGTGGCAGTGCAGGTCGAGGTCGAGAAGCAACTTCGCCAACTCAGCCGTGAAACCATTGCCCGTCAGTCGATCGACAACTACGGGGCGATTATCATTGCTCAGGATCTGAATGAAGCAATCGATTTTTCCAACCGGATCGCCCCCGAGCACCTGGAGTTGGCGGTCGATAACCCCTTTGCCATTTTGTCGCAGATCCGCCATGCTGGCGCGATTTTCATGGGACATCATACCCCGGAGGCGGCTGGTGATTATCTGGCCGGGCCGAACCACACCCTGCCGACCGGCGGCACTGCACGTTTCTTCTCGCCCCTGTCGCTGGACGATTTCGTCAAGAAATCGAGTATTGTTTCTTTTTCGAAGACCGGCCTGCAGCGTCTCGGTAAGGAAATCGTGCATATCGCCGAGCTGGAAGGGCTGGAGGCGCATGCGAAGTCGGTGTCGATTCGGCTGCGGAAATAAGAATCCACCCCAAAAGCAAAACGATTCACAGGGATGATGGGGATAAAAAGGATAAAATCCGATTCTTTGAATTTGTTTAACCCCTTCATCCCTGATAACAGATTTTAAGGATTTTTGATTTCATCTGGAGTTTGCTATGGTCCGCACTGCAAAGATTAAACGGGAAACCAAAGAGACCAACATCGCTATTGAGTTGAATCTGGATGGTTCCGGACAACACCACATTGAAAGCCCGGTTCCCTTTTTCAACCATATGCTCTCGGCTTTGGCGCGGCATGGTTTTTTTGATCTGACCGTCAAGGCGACCGGGGATGTCGAAATCGACGCCCATCATACCGTCGAAGATCTGGGAATTGTGCTTGGGGATGCCTTCAAAAAGGCACTCGGTGACAAGGCCGGGGTGCGGCGTTTCGGGCGGGCGACCATGCCGATGCACGAGGCGCTGGCTTCTGTGATCCTCGATTTCTCCGGCCGGCCGTTCCTGGTCTACAACGTCGACCTGCCGAAAGCCAAGGTCGGCGAGTTCGATACCGAACTGGTCGAGGAATTCTTTGTCGCCTTCTGCAACCACTCCGGGGCCAACATCCACGTGAACTTGGCCTATGGCGACAACCTGCATCACATCATCGAAGGGATCTTCAAGGCTTTCGGCCGGGCGCTGGATGAGGCAACCAGCATCGACCCACGCATCCAAGGGGTGTTGTCGACCAAAGGGAAGTTGGAATAGGGTTTACTAGAACCACTGAAAGAGGCAGCTCAAAAGGAACGAGATGCAAGGCTTGCGCAGGCCTCAGGCTCTGATCTGAAGCGCAGTGCTCTGCGTCGAAGGTCGAAGGCCAGGTGTAACACAGCAGATCGGTTCTTTTTAGCTGCCGGAGCAAATGGACATGATCAATATTATCGATTACGAAATGGGTAACCTGCGTAGCGTCGAGAAAGCTTTTGAGAAGCTTGGGTTCGCAGCGCGGGTGAGTGCCGATCCCCAGGATATCGTTTCAGCGGATAAGGTGGTTCTGCCCGGAGTGGGGGCGTTTCGCGACTGCATCAATAACCTGAGAGCCGGCGGTTTTGTCGAACCGCTGCTGGCGCATGTCGAGTCCGGCAAGCCGCTGCTCGGCATCTGCGTCGGCATGCAGATGCTGTTTGATGAGAGCGAGGAATTCGGCCGTCACCAGGGTCTGGGATTGATCCCCGGCAAGGTCCTCCGCTTCCCGGCCGGGATGGTCGAGAATAGCGAGCGCCTCAAAGTGCCGCACATGGGTTGGAATAATATCGAAATTAAAAGCGCGTCCCCAATATTCGCTGAAATAGAGCAGGGTAGCTTTGTCTATTTTGTCCATTCCTACTATTGCTCCGCGGCGCAACCGGAGGTGGTGGCGGCCAGCTGTCGCTATGGTGATATCGAGTTCTGCGCCTCGCTCTGGCGCGACAATATCATGGCTACCCAGTTCCATCCGGAGAAGAGTCAGGATGTCGGGCTGCGGATATTTAAAAACTTTGGAGATATTTGAATGATCATTTTACCCGCGATCGATCTCAAGGAAGGTCGCTGTGTTCGTCTTGAGCAGGGGTTAATGGATCGGGATACGGTTTATAACGACAACCCGGCAGCTCAAGCCCGGATTTGGCAGGACCAGGGGGGCGAGCTGCTGCATATCGTCGATCTCGACGGCGCTTTCGCCGGGGTGCCCAAGAATAAGGAAGCAATCAAGGCCATTGTGGCGGCAATCGATATTCCTTCGGAACTGGGGGGCGGCATTCGCGATCTGCAGACCATCGAGGCCTATCTGGACCTCGGAATCAGCCGGGCCATCCTCGGCACCGTGGCCAAGGAGAATCCCGCTTTGGTCGAAGAGGCCTGCAGGAAGTTTCCGGGGCGGATCGTGGTCGGCATCGATGCCAAGGACGGTTTGGTTGCGGTGCGCGGCTGGGCCGATGTCACCGAGAAGAAAGCCACGGAAATGGCGAAAGAGATGGAAGGGTTCGGTGTCGAGGCGATCATCTACACCGACATCGCCCGCGACGGCATGATGCAGGGACCGAACATCGAGGCGACCAGAGCGCTGGCCGAAGCGATCAGCATCCCGGTGATCGCTTCCGGTGGACTCTCCAGTCTCGACGATATCCGTCGACTGATGGCGATCGAACAGTTCGGGGTTTCCGGTGTGATTACCGGTAAAGCGATCTATTCAGGCGCCATCGACCTGCGCGAAGCGGTGGCATTGACGAAAGGCCGTGAAATGTAAAATGTGAAAAGTAAAAAGAGACAAGCGAATTCAAATGCTTTTCACATTTTACTTTTAACTTTTTACGAAAATCTGAAGGATTTTTATGCTGACCAAAAGGATTATCCCCTGTCTCGATGTCAAAGACGGCCGGGTCGTTAAAGGGGTCAACTTTGTCGGGCTGCGCGACGCCGGTGATCCGGTCGAAGCGGCCGAGGCTTACTGCGAGCAGGGGGCCGACGAATTGACCTTCCTCGATATTACCGCCTCAAGCGACAATCGCGGCATCATTCTCGATGTAGTGCGGCGCACCGCCGAGCGGGTCTTCATGCCGCTGACCGTTGGCGGCGGAGTGCGGGAAGTGGCCGACATCCGTAACCTGCTCAATGCCGGTGCCGACAAGGTCTCGATCAATACCGCCGCCGTGCACCGCCCGGAGTTCGTTCGCGAAGCCGCCGAACGTTTCGGCAGCCAATGTATCGTTGTCGCCATCGATGCCCGCCGGGTTCCCGGTTCCGCTCCCCATGCCTGGGAGGTCTTTACCCATGGCGGACGCAATCCGACCGGGATCGACGCCATCGAATGGGCGCAGCGGATGGCAGCCTACGGCTGCGGCGAGATCCTGCTGACCTCGATGGATTGCGACGGTACCAAGGACGGCTACGATATCGAACTGACCCGCGCCATCAGCGATGCGGTGGAGATTCCGGTGATCGCCTCCGGCGGTGTCGGCAACCTGGAACATATCCGCGAGGGGCTGGTCGAGGGGGGCGCCAGCGCGGCGCTGGCAGCATCGATCTTTCACTTCAAGGAATACACCATCGCGGAATGCAAAGAGTATCTCCGGCAACATGGTGTGCCGGCACGGATCTGAGTATCCCTGGAGAAATTGCCATGAGCGATAATTTTATAAATAAAACCCTGGCCCCTGAGGATGATATCCTGCAGGCGGTGTACGATGTGATTCATCAGCGGCGTCAACTGGCCGATGGCGAAAAGTCGTACGTCAAGTCGCTGTTCGATAAGGGGCTCGACAAGATCCTCGGCAAGATAGGCGAAGAGGCGACCGAAACCGCCGTGGCCGGAAAGGGTGGCAACCGGGACGAGATTGTCTACGAAGTCGCCGATCTGTTTTTTCATGTGTTGCTGCTGCTGAACTACTACGATCTGCCGCCCGAGTGCATCTATGCCGAACTGCGGCGACGCTTCGGGTTGTCGGGGATTGAAGAGAAAGCCAATCGGCAGAAATAGCAAAGATTACCCCAGCTGAAAGAAAAGGGCCTCAGACAGATTGTCTGAGGCCCTTTTGACTAGTCGGTTTTACCATCCTTCTGCCGTAAAAACGGTTCCAGCAGATCGATCGGCAGCGGAAACAGAATCGTTGAATTTTTCTCTACGGCGACCTCGGTCAAGGTCTGAAGAAAACGCAGTTGCAAGGCGCCCTGTTGCGAGGATATTTCCTTGGCCGCTTTGGCCAGGTTTACGGAAGCCTGAAATTCACCTTCGGCGTGGATGACTTTGGAGCGGCGCTCCCGTTCCGCTTCGGCTTGGCGGGCCATGGCCCGTTGCATCTCCGCCGGCAGATCGACATGTTTGATCTCCACGTTGGAGATCTTGACCCCCCAGGGATCGGTCTGGCGGTCAAGCAATTCCTGCAGGTTGTGATTGATTTTATCCCGTTTGGCAAGCAGATCGTCCAGTTCGACCTGCCCCAGCACGCTCCGTAAAGAAGTTTGCGCCAATTGGCTGGTAGCATAAAGGTAGTCCTGGACTTCGATCAGTGCCTTGTCGGGATGCATGACTCGAAAGTAGAGGACCGCGTTGACCTTGATCGAGACATTGTCCCGGGTTATGACGTCCTGCGGAGGGACATCCATGGCTACGGTGCGGAGACTGACCTTGATCAACTTATCGACGATTGGAATGATAAATTTCAAGCCTGGCCCCTTCACCCCCGAGAAACGGCCGAGCCTGAAAACCACGCCACGCTCGTATTCCAGAAGAATACGAATCGCCGAGGCGATGATAACGATGATAAACGCCAGGGCCACCAGCCAGAAGAAACCCATCCCCAGTCCGAACATACTATTGCTCCTTTCCTGAATCGTCGTGTTGCGTCGTTGACGCCAGAGATCGAACTTCAAGGACCAGTCCGTCCAGCAACCTGACGACTTCAACCCGGCGGCCGGATGATAGTTCTTCCGTGGCGCGGGCTCGCCAGTATTCGCCGTGAACGAACACCCTTCCTTCGTGACCGGTCCAGTCAATGACCTTCCCCTCCTCGCCGATCATTCCTTCCTGACCGGACGTCACCGGCCGTTTCCCGGTACGGATCACCATCCAGGTGGCAAAGCTGATAAAGCCGGTGCAGACCGCAACCGTGGCGGTGATCACCGCCTTGGAAATCTGCATATAGGGTTGGCTGCTGTCGATCAGCATCAGCGAACCCATTGCCATGGAAATTACACCGCCGACCGTCAGCATGCCGAAGGACGGAACCTTGACTTCAAGGATGAACAGCACGACCGCCAGCAGGATCAGCAGCAATCCGACATAATTGATCGGCAGGGTAGAGAAGGCGAAAAAAGCCAGCAGGATGGAAATTGTGCCGATCACCCCGGGCAGAATCACTCCCGGTTGCGAGATTTCGAAAAAGATACCGATGATCCCGAGCATCATCAGTAGATAGGCAAAAGTCGGGTTGCTGAGGGCGCTGAGAATTTCCTGCCGCCAGTTCATCTCCACCGGTTGCAGGGTCGCATCACTGGTTTCCAGGGTGTGCGCTTTTCCCTCGCGGTGATAGTTGAGCCCGTCAAGTTTTTGCAGCAACTGCTGGTTGTTGTCGGCGAGCAGATCGATCACCTGCTCATCCAGGGCTTCCCGGGCTGAGGTTGAGATGCTTTCGCGAACCACTTTTTCTGCCCAGTCCTGATTGCGGCCGCGTTGCTGGGCAAGACTGCGGGCATAGGCGGCGGCATCGTTGACGATCTTTTCCGTCATGGTGTCGCTCGATTGGCCGCCGGGGCTGATTGAAACCGGGTGGGCCGCGCCGATATTGGTGCCCGGCGCCATGGCGGCAAAGTCCGCCGCCAGGGTGATAAGCGCGCCGGCTGAGGCGGCCCGGGCGCCGGCTGGAGCGATATAGACGATAATCGGCGCCGGTGAGCTCAGTTCCGTCTGGATAATGCTGCGCATGGCGGTGTCAAGTCCGCCGGGGGTGCTCAGTTGAATCACCACCGCGCGGTTTTGCCGGGTATTGGCCAGTTCAACCTGTTCCGCAATAAACCTGGCAACCACCGGGTTGATCGAGGCATCGATGGTCAGATAAGGAATTATCGCTGTCGCCGGCGGTTGCTCCGCAGCGGCCAGGCCGGTTCGGGGGAGTAATAAACAGATGCAGAAAAACAGCAAAAGAATACGCATGCTTCAAGATTACAGCGGGAAACAGGGGTGTCAAACCTCGTCCGGCGCCGGCAGTCTTTGTCGCGAGGAAAAGCTGTTCCGCCAGCCGGAGATGAGGGCATATTTATCTGGCTGCAGCCGATATCCAGGTCTAGCAAAAAAAATGAAAAAAATGATAACTTTGCTTGCTATTTGCAAAAACTCTCGATAAACTGCCAAATTCATTTCAGTGCAGGTGCCGGAGTTCTCTGCGCACCTTCTACCCTTGTTAACCAGCCTGATCGGGGAAGGTTTATGAGTCTCAAAGATCTACTCACCGAAGCTATGAAAGCGGCGATGAAAGCCAAACAGGCGGATCGTCTCAGCACGATCCGCCAGCTGCGCAGCGCCATCAAAAATAAAGAGATCGAGCTCGGTAAGGAGCTTGACGATGAGGCCGTGATCAGTGTGATCGGTACCCAGGTCAAGCAACGCCGGGAGGCGGCGCAGATGTACCGCGACAATGCCCGTCCCGAGTTGGCCGACAAGGAAGAGACGGAGCTCGCTGTGCTGCAGGAATATCTGCCGGCGCAGCTGAGCGAAGATGAAATTCGTACCATTGTTGTCGAAGTGATTGCCGAAGTCGGCGCCACCACCTTGAAGGATCTGGGCAAGGTGATGCCGCAGGTGATGGCGCGCACCAAGGGAGCGGCCGAGGGGAAACTGGTCAACCAGCTGGTTCGCAAAGAACTCGAATCCTGAACCGCGATCACGGGGCTATGCGTTGAGCCTGGTGGATATTCTGATACTGGCGATCCTGGCGATTTTTCTGTTCAAAGGGGTGATCCGGGGACTGCTTAAAGAGGTCTGTTCGCTGCTCGGTCTGGTTCTGGGCGGCGTTTTCGCGTTCACTTTTCATCTGCCGCTGGCGCAGACCCTGCAGGATTCCTTCGACCTGCCGCCACAGCTTTGTGTCTGGGGCTCGTTCCTGGGGATATTTCTGCTGGTTGCGATTATCTTTGGTTTGCTCGGTTTTTTGCTGCATCGTTTTGTCAAGGTGGTCTTTCTGAATGGAGTTAACCGCTTGGCGGGAGCCCTGTTTGGGCTGGTGCAGGGAGTGATTCTGTTGTCAATGCTGGTTCTGGTGCTCAATTCTTCGGTCGCGCCCAGACGGGTACAGGGAATGCTGAGTCAATCGCGATTGGCCCCGCCCTTTGCCAGTCTGGGCGAGTCGCTCTACAACGGCAGTCGTGAGTTACTCGAGCGCTGAGGGCGCATGGTGATCTGCAGTGAATCCGCCCTGATCCGGCTTGAATACCCGCGCCTGAGACAACTGCTCGCCGGCCGGACCCGGACCGAACCGGGGCGGCTGCTGGCGGAAAAGTTGCTGCCGCTGAGCGACTCTCAGCAGATTGCGACCGCATTGTCCGAAGTGGACGAAGCGGTGCGCCTGCTGAGCGATGGGCAATCGCCGCCGCTGGGCGGTTGCAGTGACCTGCAGGGAATTCTTGAGCAATCCCAGGCCGAAGGAAGTCTGATCGCTGCTGAAGATCTGCAGAAAATCGGCCTGGCGCTTCAGGTCGCGGACGACTGTCGCGACTGGTTTGCGAAGACCTCTCAGCTGCCGCTGCTGTCTGAACTGGCCGCCGGGTTGACCGCCCTGCGGGAATTGAAGCGGCGGCTTGCCGAAGCGATCGGCCCGCGCGGCGAACTGCTCGATTCGGCTTCCGTTGAGCTGGGGGATATCCGCTTCCAGTTGCGTCAGACCCGCAATCGGGTCAAACAGCAGCTTGATCAGATGCTGGCCGACGAGCGCTACGCCAGTTTTTTTCAGGATCGGCTGGTGACGGTGCGCAACGGCCGCTACGTGGTGCCGTTGAAAGCCGATTATCGTGGTCAGCTCAAAGGGTTTGTCCAGGATGAATCGGCCAGTGGCCAGACCCTGTATCTCGAACCGGCCCAGGTGCTGGAAGGGAATAACCGGCTGCAGCAGCTGCAGCGGGAGGAACAACGGGAAGAGCGCCGGATTCTGCTGCAACTGGCCGAGCTGGTGCGCCGCGATGCGCCGCCCCTGCTCGAGAACCAGCGCCGCCTGGCACGCATCGATCTGCGTTTCGCCGCTGCACGGTTTTCGCGCCAGTATCAGGGCTCCCGGCCGGAACTGGTCGCCGCTCCGATTATCGAATTGAAACAGGCCCGTCATCCGCTGCTGCTGGAAAAGGACGGAGAACTCGATCCCCAGCGGGCGGTTCCGATCGATCTGCTGCTCGCAGAGGACTGTCAAGCCCTGGTGATCAGCGGGCCGAACACCGGTGGGAAATCGGTGGCCCTGAAAACCCTCGGTCTGTTGCTGTTGATGGCTCGCTCCGGGTTGCATCTGCCCTGCCATCCCGACAGTCGCCTGCATCTGTTCCAGAATTTGCATGTCGACATCGGCGATGAACAGAGTATCGCTGAAAGTCTGTCGACCTTTTCCGGGCATCTGCTGCGGATTCGCGAGATTCTTGCGCAGGCGGACCGTGAAACCCTGGTGCTGCTCGATGAGGCCGGCACCGGCACCGATCCGGCCGAGGGCGCGGCACTGGCCCAGGCGGTTCTCGATCGGCTCTGCGAGCAGGGTGCGAAGACGGTGCTGACAACCCATTTGGGGCAATTGAAGATTTACGCGCATGCAACGCCCGGGATCGAGAACGCCGCTGTTGAATTTGACCCGAAAACCCTGGAGCCGCGTTACAGTTTGCGTTACGGCATTCCCGGAGCGAGCAGCGCCATGGCGACCGCCCGGCGGCTCGGTTTGCCCACCGACATGCTGCAACGGGCGGAAGACTATCTCGGCCAGGGGGAGCAGGATCGTACGGCGCTGCTGACCCGTTTGAACGAGCAGCGACAGCAGCTCGAGCAGGAACTGGCCGAGGCCCGAAAGGCCAAATGGGACGCCCGGCGGACGCAACAGCGCCGCAGGGAACAGTTGCGCCAGCTGAAGGAAAAAAAAGCCGAGATCATCGCCCGTGCGACGCGCCGGGCGGATTCGCTCATCACCGATACCGAGATTCGCCTGAAAGCTCTGCGCAAGCGCCAGACCGTAGCGGTCAATCCGCAGCAGGCGGTTGCCGACCAGGAACAGCTGGCTGACGCACGTGAGCAGTTGCGTCCGTTCAAACCGCAGCGCCGACGCAGCAGCGCACTCCCCGAACGGCTTGCCGTGGGTGAACTGGTTCGGGTGACCGCGCTCGGGGTTGAGGGACGGGTTGAGCGGCTGCTCGCTGACGGGGCCGAATTACTGGTTGCCGGCAAACGCATCCGGCAACCGCTGTCCGGGCTGGAGCAGTTTGAGCCGCGCCGTTATGTCGCAGCCAATAAATCGGGCGGACAGGTGACGCGTAAAATATCCGGGCGTCACTTTGAGCCGAAGCTGATGCTGGTCGGCAAGCGGGTCGATGAGTCTCTGCAGTTGCTGGAAAAGTTCGTTGACGATGCTCTGCTGAACAACCTGTCGCAGGTGGAGATCGTGCATGGCGCCGGTGAGGGAATCCTGCGTCGCACGGTGCGCGAATTCCTTGCCGGACAGCGCGGCGTCAGCGCCTTTTATGCCGCGCCGGCTGAACAGGGGGGTGACAATGTCACCATCGCCGAACTGGGTGATCAATGAGCGGACAGATCGGAGAGCATAAAATCAACGAAGTCCGGGAGCGGACCGACATTGTCGAGTTGGTCTCCCAATACGTCTCGTTGAAGCGCTCCGGAGCCAATCATATGGGGCTCTGTCCGTTTCATGCGGAAAAATCGCCCTCGTTCAGCGTTCATGCCGGGCGCCAGTTTTTTCACTGCTTCGGTTGCGGTGTCGGCGGCGATGTTTTCTCCTTCCTGATGAAAATCGAGGGGCTGGCGTTTCCCGATGCGGCGCGCCGGCTGGCGGAACGGGCCGGGATCGATCTGGAAGAACGCCAGTTGTCGCCGGAAGAGGAGCTGCGTCAGCAGCAGCGGGAGCAGCTCTATCGGGTCAACGAACTGGCGGCCGAGTATTTTCATCAGCTGCTGATGGAGCAGCCGGCCGGAGAACCGGGACGACAATATCTGAATCGCCGTGGTTACGGACGCAAAGCCGCCGCCGAATATCAGCTCGGCTATGCTGCGGATACCTGGGAAGGGTTGGCAAATCATCTTCAGCAGCAGGGCGTCACCGCGGAGGACGCCAGAACCCTGGGGCTGATCCGTCCCGGCAAGCAGGAGCGGGGCGACTATGATCTGTTCCGCGGCCGGTTGATCTTCCCGATCTTCGACCTGTCCGGGCGCGTGGTCGCCTTCGGCGGGCGGGTGCTGGATGACAGCAAGCCGAAGTATATCAACTCGCCCGAATCGCCGATCTACCACAAGGGCCGGGTCCTGTTCGGGCTCTACCAGGCCCGGCAGGCGATGCGCCAGGCGGGGGAAGTGATCTTGGTGGAAGGCTACTTCGATCAGTTGGCCCTTTACCGGGCCGACTTTCCGCAGGTTGTCGCCACCTGCGGCACCGCTTTGACCGCCGATCATGCCCGGCTGCTCAAACGTTATGTCCAGCGGGTCCAACTGCTGTTCGATCAGGATGCCGCCGGTAAGCAGGCGACCTTCAAGGCGATGGCGGCTCTCCAGGAGGAAGGGGTTCCGGCATCGGTGATCGAACTGCCGGCCGGAGAAGATCCGGATTCTTTTGTTCAGCGGCAGGGAGCTGAAGCGTTTCAGCAGCGGCTGGCGCAGGCCCGGCCGGCGATGGACCTGTTCATGGAAGACGCGTTGGCCGTGGCCGGGCCGGCAGTTGAGGAGCGGGTTCGCGCCGCCGAAATTGTGCTGGAACGAATTTCAGGATTGACCAGTGAACTGGAGCAGGATCTTTATTTGAAGGACCTGGCCGGTCGCAGTGGAATCGATTTGCAGCTTTTAAAGCAGAAACTGGTGGTCGTCGGACAACGACCGGCGCGGATGCGCGTGGATTCCCAGTCCGGATTATCGGAACCCCCGGAGTATCCGCTGCCCCCTGAGCTGGATGGCCGATCTCCGCCGGAAGTTATTCCTGAAAAAGCCGGACCGGAACCATTGGTTTGGAGTAAAGCGGAACGGCTGCTGCTGGAGGCCGCCTTGTTGCTGCCGGAAAAGCGGCAGTCCCTAGGTAATGTGGATGATTTATTTCAGTCTCCGGAAGCCAGAAAATTTGCCCTTGAAATTGTTGCCTCAGAAAAAGAGCTGGATGATGAGTCTCTGCTGGATGATTTCTCTGCAACCTATCACGAAACAGTAAAGCAATATATTCGGTCTCCGAAGGATAAGGTGGAGGGTATATTTGATTCCCTCCTTGGGGCGGTTAAAAAGGAAGCATTGCAGAAAGAGTGCGATAAAGTGTTTGAGCAGCTCAAAGCTGCATACAGTAGCGGGGATATTGAACTGCAGGAAAATTTAACTAGAAAGTTTACTCAGCTGAAGAAGCAGCTAAAGTTATTATAGTTGGTAAGGCCCACAGGAGAAGAAGCGAAAATGGCGAAAAAAGATAATCCGGAAGAGGTGCAGCAGTTAATCGATATGGGGAAAGAAAAAGGTTTTCTGACCTATGATGAAGTGAACGACATCCTGCCGGCAAACATGGTGTCCTCGGAGCAACTTGAGGATGTCATGAGCATGTTCGGCGAGATGGATATAGAAATCGTCGACTCCGACAGCAAGATTCCTGCCTCCAAGGAGGATTCGGATGAAGATGACGACGAGCAGGACGAAGGAGATGTCGAGCTTGAAGCCGGAACTTTGGGTCGGACCAGCGACCCGGTGCGGATGTACCTGAGGGAAATGGGGCAGGTGGCGCTGCTGACCCGAGAAGGTGAAGTGGAGATCGCCAAGCGGATCGAAGAAGGGGAAGCATTGGTCACCAAGGTGGTCATGCGGACCCCGATCGCCGGGCGAGAGGTGATGAAGCTGCTCGAGAGACTGGAAAAGGGGCAGATCGGCGTATCCGAGATTACCCGCGACTACGATGAAGAAGAGGGGGGGGAAGCCGAAGAGCGGCATCGTGAGCGCCTGAAAGGGCTTCATGAACAATTGCGCCCTCTCGATGCGCAATTGGGAGAAATTCAGGAAAAACTGGTAGTGGAACCGCCGGTGAAAGAACGGGAGAAACTGGTAAAGCAGGAAGCGGAAATCCGCGATGTGATGATCGAGTTGCTGCGACAGGTGCGGCTGAAAGATTTTCAGGTCGCAAAAATCGTTGACCGACTCAAGGAAATGGGGGAACAGGTCAAGAAGGGGAAGGCTGAAGTTGCCGCTTGCGAAGGACAGATCGGCCGTCCTTACAAAGACATTCGCAGCTATCTGCGGCGCATGCGGAAAAGCGATGAAGAAGCACATGCCGTGGCTGACGAACTGAATGTCGCCGGTGACATTCTGCTCTCGGTCGAAAAACGCCTGAAAGCCGCCAAGCGCAAGTTCAAGCGCGTCAAGGAAGAGTCCGGCTTCGAACCAGAGGAGCTGATCGAGTACCTCAAAGAGGTCCATAAGGGAGAGTGGCGCGCCAAGAAAGCCAAAACCGAACTGGTTGAAGCCAACCTGCGCCTGGTGGTTTCGATCGCCAAAAAATATACCAACCGCGGCCTGCAGTTCCTCGACCTGATTCAGGAGGGGAATATCGGCCTGATGAAGGCGGTCGACAAGTTCGAATACCGCCGTGGCTACAAGTTTTCGACCTATGCCACCTGGTGGATTCGCCAGGCGATCACCCGGGCGATTGCCGACCAGGCGCGCACCATCCGGATTCCGGTACACATGATCGAGACCATCAACAAGCTGATCCGGACCAGTCGTCAGCTGGTTCAGGAGCTGGGGCGCGAACCGACCCCGGAGGAGATCGCCGAGCGGATGGACCTGCCGCTCGACAAGGTTCGGCGGGTGCTGAAAATCGCCAAGGAACCGATCAGCCTGGAGACGCCGATCGGCGAAGAAGAAGATTCATCGCTGGGTGATTTTATCGAGGATAAAGGGGTCGTCTCGCCGATCGAGGCGGTGATCAAGGGCAACCTTTCCGACCAGACGTCCCGGGTTCTGGCCTCTCTGACCCCGCGGGAAGAGAAAGTGCTGCGGATGCGCTTCGGTATCGGTGAAAAATCGGACCATACCCTGGAAGAGGTCGGCCAGGATTTCAATGTCACTCGCGAGCGGATTCGGCAGATTGAAGCCAAGGCTCTGCGCAAACTGCGTCATCCGAGCCGAGCCAAGCGATTGCGGGGATTTGTCGCCGGAGATTCCTGAAATCTTTGCAAAAGTTGCTTGACAGCGGGGTAACGATTTTCTTACTATGTACGCTTGTGCAAAGGGCCTATAGCTCAGTTGGTCAGAGCCGCCGGCTCATAACCGGCTGGTCCCAGGTTCGAGTCCTGGTGGGCCCACCAGTTTAATCCCTGGCGGCGTTCCCGCCGATCAAACTTTCAGGCAGATTGCGTTGAACGCGAATAATCGGTTGACAAAGTTAAAGCACTCCCTTGAACAGCAACGGGGATGTGCAGATGACGCGGCAGAGATCGCCAAGGGGGAGAACCAGATAAGTCGAGAGTGCACCGGAGAACCGGTGCACTCTTTCTTTTTGTCACAGACGCGTAATGGCTAAAGAACAAAGCGCACATCTGAGCGACTTGATCGGGCTGCTGAATGCACTTGCTCCTCCTGAATTGGCGGAGGAGTGGGATAATGTCGGACTTCAGGTCGGTGACCCGGCCGCCGCTATTCAACGAATTCTGGTCAGCCTGGATGCCGAGGAAATCGCTATTGCCGAAGCCGAACGGCTAGGAGCTCAAGTCGTTGTTTCGCATCATCCTCTGCTGTTTCGTCCGTTGAAACGGCTGGCGCCCAACGATGAAACCGGACGAGTGGTGTTCCGGGCAATCCGCAGTGGGATTGCCGTAGTCAGCGCCCATACCAATCTCGATCGCGCAGCGGATGGACTGAACGACTGGCTGGCCGAGCGTGTCAATTTGCTCGAAACTCAGCCGCTGGAACGATCGGGGACGGGGAATTTTTACAAGCTGGTGGTCTTTGTCCCGACCGGGCATGAAGTTGAATTGATGGAGGCTCTGTTTGCGGCCGGCGCCGGACAGATCGGCGCCTACGATCGTTGCTCGTTCCGGACCCGTGGGACGGGCAGCTTCCGCGGCAATGATGCAACCACTCCGTTTATCGGTCGTCCCGGTCAATTCGAGGAGACCGAGGAATTGCGTCTGGAGACCATTGTTTCGGCCGACCATCTAAGTAAAGTACTGCCCCGGATGCTCAAGGCCCATCCTTATGAAGAAGTGGCCTATGACCTGATCCCGCTGGCCAACAGCCGGAGCGATGTCGGGCTGGGGCGGATCGGCCGGCTGCCAAATCCGCTCAGTCTCGAAAAATTTGCCGCGCAGGTGCGCGAGCGCTTGCCGGCGCGGGCGGTGCGGCTGGTTGGAGAGCTGCAGCGGACCATCTCCAAAGTGGCCGTCTGTGGCGGCAGTGGGGTATCCTTGTTGGGAGAGGCCATCCGTCAGGGAGCGGATTGCCTGGTCACGGGCGATATCAAATATCATGAGGCCCAACGGGCTCGTTCCGAAGGAATCGCCTTGATCGATGCCGGACATTTTGGAACGGAACAGCTAATGGTTACCGAACTCGCCAAGCGTCTCAAACAGGCGATTGCCGAGCGTCAGCTACAGATAGATGTTTACGAAATGACAGCCGAGCAGGATCCGTTTGTTACGGTTTGCTGACTGTCTGATTTGGTCCTGTACGAAAAGAAACAACGGAGGCAATTAACGTGCATGAAAAGATGAGCCTGCTGAAAGAACTTCAGGAGATCGATCAGGAAATCAGCTCTATTGAGGAAACCCGGCAGCAATACCGCGACGAAATGGCCGGATTCGAAGCGGAAACCACCCGGGTTCAAACGATGCTGGACGAACTGAACGAAGAACTGTCCGAGCTGCAGCATGCGGAAGCGCAGCTGCAACAGGATCTTCTCAAGGAGCGTGACAACATCGCCCGGGTGGAGAGTCGCCTGCCGGGGATTCAGACCCAGAAGGAGTATGTTGCGGTTCTCAAGGAGATCGACATGGCCAAGAAAGCCAATCGTGATCTTGAAGAACTGCTTCAGGCCAAACAGCGTGAGATCGGCGACCTTGAGCAGGATAAAGAGGAAAAGGATGCGGAACTCGCGGCTATCTCTGAGAAGGCCGGTGCTCGTGGCGAAGAGCTCGATCAGCTGATGAGCGAGAGCGATGAGGTTCTGGAAAAGCGCAAGTCGACCCGCGAAGCAATCGCGAGCGAAGTCCCGGCTTCGCTGCTGCGCAAATACCAGACCCTGTTCCGTCGGCGTGGCGGCCTGGCCCTGGTCATGGCGCGTAACGGCGCCTGTCTCGGCTGCAACATGCAGCTGCCGCCCCAGCAGTTCAACAGCCTGCTGCGCGTCACCGAGCTGCAGACCTGTCCCCATTGTAACCGCCTGCTTTACGTCGAGCAGGAAGTCTAGGTAAACGCTGGTCAAAGAAGGACAGATGATCGCTGGCTCATTTTCTGAATGAGCGAGAGGAAAGTCCGGGCTCCACAGGGCAGGATGGTCCCTAACGGGGACCGGGGGCGACCCCAGGGAAAGTGCCACAGAGAGCAGACCGCCGGCGGCTGCGGCCGCAGGTAAGGGTGAAAGGGTGAGGTAAGAGCTCACCAGTTTCGGCGGTGACGTCGATAGCTTGGTAAACCCCATCCGGAGCAAGGCCGAATAGGGGAACGCTTGAGGATGGTCCGTCCGAAGTTCCCGGGTCTGGCTGCTTGAGGCTGTCGGCAACGGCAGCCCTAGAGGAATGATCATCGTCTCCTGGCGGGTAACTTCCAGGAGGAACAGAACCCGGCTTACGGACTTCTTTGGCCACTTTTTCAGGCAGCATGACCGCTAGCGTTATGCTGCCGTTATTTATCCTGATGCCGACAGAAGAGCAGAGCAGAAAGCGTTGCTGGCAACAGCTCGTCGCGCAGGTCGAGAGCGAGTACCGGCAGCTCTCCGCCGATGAGATGAGCTGGATCGCTGCACAGTTGCTGAAGATCGAGGAGCTGCAGCTGCAGTTGGACCGGCTGTTTATCCGTGGCCGGGGGGAGCAGGTCTGTGCGGCCTGTCTCGGCGGGTGCTGCGCCAAGGGGCACAATCATATGACCCTGCCGAATCTGCTCAGCTTTCTGCAGCGCGGCCCGCGGCTGCCGCAAGCCGACTTTTCCCGAACCTGCCCGTTTCTGACCACCGATGGTTGCCAGTTGCCGGTTTCTCACCGTCCTTACAATTGCATCAGTTTTGTTTGTGATAGAATTGAAGAAAATTTAATCCAGGAAGATCGGACGCGGTTTTATGCCATCGAGCGGGAGCTGCGCCGTCTTTACCAGGAGTTTGCCGGACGCTACTCCGGCGCTGCGATGACCGGTCTGTTGATTCAGGCACAACGTCTGGGAAACCAGCCTTTTCTCAGTCGCAAATAAGCTCTGCCCGGTTTGCGATAGCCACTCTCAGGAGTTTTATTCATGGAACTGCATTTTGATCGCAGCAACGGGGAAATCGACATAATCATTGATGATCTGCTGCGCCGGACCAATGTTCATCATCCGGATATGATTCGTGAAATGATCCTCAGTGCCTTGAAATCGGGGCAGGAGGACAACTATCTGGCCGACCAGAAGCTGATCCGCACCACGATGAAAGAAATGCGTTACACCAACAAGGTGTTCGCCCCCTTCCGGCATCGCAAAAAAGTCACCATTTTCGGTAGTGCCAGAACCAAACCGGATGAACCGATCTACAAAAGATGCGTGGAATTCTCCCGGTTGCTGGCGACCCGCAACTACATGGTCATCACCGGCGGCGGCGGAGGGATCATGCAGGCCGGCAACGAGGGGGCGGGGGTGGACAACTCCTTTGCCGTGAATATTCAGCTGCCTTTCGAGCAGGACACCAACCCGGTGATGATGAAGGACGCAAAGGTCATCAACTACAAGTATTTTTTCAATCGCAAGGTGGCATTTCTGAAAGAGGCGCATGCTGTGGCGTTGTTCCCCGGCGGTTTCGGTACCCTGGATGAAGCGATGGAGGTAATGACCCTGGTGCAGACCGGCAAAAACCCACCGATCCCCCTGGTGATGGTCGATGATGATGGTGGCTACTGGGAGCAATGGTTCCATTTTACCCGAGACAGCCTGCTCAAGCGGGGACTGATTTCCGGGGAAGATTTCAGCCTGTTCTCCATTACCCGGGACCCGGTCGAGGCGGTGCAGTTCATCGACGATTTCTATCGGAACTATCATTCCTTGCGTTTTGTGAAACAGAGATTGGTAATCCGTTTGAATAAAGCCCTCGATTCCGGGCATCTGCATATTCTGACCAGTGAATTCAGTGAACTTCTCGCTCCCGGCGGACGGATGCAGCTGTGCGCAGCCCTCCCCGAAGAGGCCGATCAACCTGATTTGAAGCATTTGCCGCGATTGATCCTCGAATTCAACCGGCGCAGTTATGGTCTGCTCAAGTCCTTTATCCGGCGCATCAACTCTTTCTGACGAATCAATGATGGCGGCTTTACAGGAACTTCCAATCAGCAAACTGCCGGCCCATCTGTCGCGCAAGGACCTGTGGCAGATGCTGCGGCTGGTACGGGTGCTGTTCCATCTGGGAAACCGGGAGAATTATCGCCAGATGGTTTTCCCCGCCCTTCCTGATGTCGCCCGTTTCAATCCGGGACATGCCTCGTTGATGATGGGCTATGATTTTCATCTTACCCCGCAGGGGCCACGTCTGATCGAAATCAACACCAATGCCGGGGGCGGTTATATCGCCTGGTTGAGCGAAGCGCAGTCGCACGAGGAATATCCGATCCGGCTTTCCAAGCGGATTGAAAAGCGTCTGCTCGCCAGCTTTATCCGGGAGTGGCAAGATTTTTCGGGGTCGGCTGCGCCGTTGCGGAACATAGCGATTCTCGATGAAAATCCGACAGAGCAACCGCTTTATCCGGAGATGGTCGCCTGCCGGGATTGGCTGCGTGAGCAGGGGCTGAAGACGGAAATTGTCGCTCCCGGGCAGTTGCAGGCCGGCGCAAGCGGGGTGTTCCATGGCGACCGGAGAATCGATCTGGTGTACAACCGGCACTGTGATTTTTTTCTTGAGGAAGCGGCGCTGGCGGGACTCAGAGAGGCCTATCTGGCGCGCGCCGTCTGCCTTTCTCCCAACCCTTTCGCTTATGGCCTGCTGGCCGACAAGCGCCGGATGATTCTCTGGTCCGATCCGCTTCAGTTGATCGAGCTGGGACTGGACCGGTCCGACCGCCAACTGCTGCTGGAGATGGTGCCCCGCAGTCGTCTGTTGGCCGATTGTGAACCGGCGGCGATCTGGGAAGAGCGCAAAGGGCTGGTCTTCAAACCGGTTACCCGCTTCGGCAGCCGCGGAGTGTTGATGGGAAAGAGCATTACCCGCAAGCGTTTTGCCGAACTGGAACCGGAGACCACCCTGGTGCAGGATCAGGTGCTCCCCTCGCGGGAAGAGGATGCTGAGGGTGGAGCCTACAAGGTTGATCTGCGCCTGTTCATTTACCGCGAGCAACTGCTCGGGGTTGGCGCTCGCCTCTACCGGGGGCAGGTGACCAATCTGAGTACTGAAGGCGGCGGTTTCGCGCCGATCGTACTTGTTAAGTAGGGTTGGGCTTTTAATTTAAAATAATAAATTTTTGATTTTCTCCTGCCGATAATCGAAAATTCTCGCCAGTTGATGTGCAACCACCGGCAAAAACAATTCCCCAAAAGGCCAGAACGGCAATCTGAATTCTATACTGTCGATCATTTCTGTTGTGCCTTCAATCTCTTTAAAACTGTGTCTGTGGCGCCAGAGCCGAAAAGGGCCTCTGAGTTGTTCATCTATAAATTCTTCAGGGGGATTCCAGACCGAGATCAGGCTTTGCCAGGAAAAGGGAATACTGAATAACTGCAACCGGTAATCAATCAGCGTGCCGGCTCGCATTTTGATCGGATGGCGGGTGAGTATCCGGAAGGAAAGTTCGGGAGGAGTGATCTGCTCGAGATTGGCGGCGTTGGCAAAGAAGGCGAAGACCTGGTCGATCGGCCGCTCGATAATCATCGTTCGTTCTATTTTTCTGATCATCGATTTGTCAAACTCTTAAACTGTGACCGGTTGATGCTGCAAAGATGATTTCTAAACCGGTCATGCAGTGGAGTTGCCATAACTCCCCACTGCATTGCCGGCAGGTCTCGTATTTGGAACTCGTCAGATCGAACGACACCAATCCAGCCTTGGTATGGGCCAATCCAACTTTCGAGGGAAAGGTTTAGCATTGCAAGTATAACCGAAATGGTATTCTTGGTTCCCGGTCGCCAATGAAAAAGCCGCCCCAGGCGCGGAAGGCGGCTTTCAGAATTCAGAAGAGAGGAATAAATCCGGCTTGAATGGTCAGTAGCCCCAGGTCAGGTTTTGCCAGATCCAGCCGCTCTGGTTACTTTTGCCGGCAATTTCGATCCATTCTCCCTGTTTGCCGAGCACCAGGAAACTCTCCCCTTTTTTCGTTTTGAACAGACTCGGGAATTCCGTGCCGGGACCGGAGCGGACATTGCAGAGATCGGCGGTGACAATCAGGCTGGAGTGCTTTTGCGTCAAGCTTTTGTGAATATAGCCGGTTATGCCGTCGACGTCCTTGACCTTGAAATATTCCCCGCTTTTATCAAGCAGTTCCAGGGGGGTATAGAGGGGCAACTGTCGCAGAGTCTTTGAGCCCGCGACCAGGGGACGGTCTCTCAACTCCGCAGGCTGATATACGACACTGAGCATTTCCGCCAGGCAGGAAGTGGCCAGCAGCAGGAACAGACAGAGTAAAAATGCGACTCTCATGGGGCCTCCTTGGATAGAAAATCGTCAATGAATCTGGACGATTAAAACAAGTGGAAAGCTGGCTGTCAAGACAAGAACCGGTTTAAAATCCGTAGATTTCACCCAGATCTATTATTGGTGGGAAATTGCTGCTCAACTGGGGCAGAGCTGTAATAAGGCTGTTTACTCAACCACCGGCCAGCTTGACCTTCCAGCCTTGTTTCTGCAGCTCGGCAAGCAGTATCTCACGGTGATCCCCCTGGATTTCGATGACTCCGTCTTTGACCGTGCCGCCGGAGCCGCATTTCTGCTTCAGGGTTTTCGCCAACTTTTTCAACTCTTCCGGCGGTAGAGAGACGCCGGTGATTAAAGTCACCCCTTTGCCTTTTCGTCCTTTACTTTCCCGCTGAATCCGTACGATCCCATCGGCCCTGGCCGGGGTCACTGCAGTCCTGCAGCGGCATTGTTTGAGCGGTTGCCGGCAGCCGGGGCAGATGCGGCCCTGCTCCGAGGAATAAACCAGGCGGCTGTCACTATCTTTTAAACGCATTGAATCCATCCCGGTTGTGGTTGACGAGCCCTTCAGGCGCGCCTCTGGCGAAGATCATTGAGCACTCATTTGCATGAATGGGACTGCACGAACTATATGCGGAAATTAAGCGGATTTCCACCCTTCTGTTTGCGGTCCTCTTTCATTGGAAGAAAAGTCTGATATATTTATAACCAAAATGGTTGTGTATGTCATCGCTGGCTGTTTTGGAGGTGCTGTATGACCTATCGCACATTGATTCTTGAAGATGATGAAAATGTTCGCCGGCTGCTTGCAATGTATTTGAGAAAACGTGGCCATGAGGTTCTCAGCTACGACTCGCCGATCCGTTGTCCTGACCTGGAATGGTCAGCATGCCGGGGAGATCAACAGAGACCCTGTTTCGATTTTCTGATTTCAGACAATATGATGCCCGGGATGACGGGGCTGGAATTTCTGGAAATGCAGGAGCGCCGCGGCTGTCAAATGGATTGCCGCCACAAAGCACTCATCACCGGGTATCTGCAGGAGCACGAAAAAACCTTGGCGGACAAGCTGAATTGCCACGTCTTTCAAAAGCCGATCGATTGGGGGGACTTTTGCCACTGGCTGGAGGAGGGGGAAATACATTGTATGGACGCGGCAAGTTAGAGCGATTGTTCCCTGTTGGTCCCAACGATTGAGTTGCTTTCCTGCCGATGAGGATTACTCTAAATGCTCGCGAAACCGGCATTCCACGCAAATCTGTTTCAACTCATAGAGACCGGTTTCCTCATTCCGGATCGTCGCTATGGTTAAATGTTTCCGGCAGGCGATTTTATAGCACTGCTCGCAGGCAATCCCTTCGCCACGAGTGGATCGATACCCGCACACGTGGCAGATCCAGGGGGATTTTTCATAGTCGGCTGACATTCCGCTACTAACCTGTTGCTGGTGGTTCGGTTGCCCGGCTCCTGAGTCACACTTATTATCGATCTGGTTATTTTGCCTTCAGTTTGTCACTAATATTGTTTTTCAGCCAGTGTTCATCCCACCATTCCAGTGGCTGAACCGCAACTCCGGCTACGAACACCCCAAAGTGCAGATGGTCGCCGCCAGCCATGCCGGTAGCTCCGCTGTGGCCGATAATTTGCCCTCGCGCCACCTGATCTCCCCGGTGAACATCGAGTTGACTCATATGGCCATACAGGGTTTGCAGGCCGAGGCCATGATCGATAACCACACATTGTCCGTAAATGCCGAGATAATCTGCCCAGACAACTTCGCCGGAATTGGAGGCAAGGATCTTGTCCTGAGCAACCGATGCCAGATCGTAACCCAGATGAACCTCTTTATCGACCTTTTTCCTGTGATAATAATAGGTCCGTTGATCACCAAACATGGCGAGGGTTGACGCACGGGGTTGGCGCAGGAAATCTCCCTGCCAGAGCGGGACCTGTGCGGTGCTTTTGCTGAGCTCTTTAAGCTTGTCACGATTCTGCTGGCGGATTTCACGATTTACATAGAGGAAGGTGTCGATCGGTTGCCCCGGATTGGGGACCAGTGGTTCGAATTCCGGAGCTTTCTGCTGCAGAAAACGATCACTCAGGTTGATATCGCGGTTACGGAAGTCTTTGTGGTTGGCCCGATAAAAGATGCCGGTCTGCCGTTCGTTGCCTGCCAGGTCGGTAGCGACTACCCGCGGGACAAAATCCTTGTCGGGCATGTTATACGGGAAGGCCAGAAGGCAGACGTAATTTCCGGAATCCTGCTTAAATCCGGGAAAGAACAAATCACCGACCTGAACGCCGGTTTTGTCAACATCTTCGTTTAGACGATAAACGACCAGTCCGCTCCCCCCTTTGGTAAAGTTATGCGCCTTGCTGAGAATGGAAATGATCGGCGGGCGGGTGTCGAAAGTCAGGTCAAACAACTGTCTGCTGCTGTTCCCTTTGCCGAGATGGTAGATCGATTGATCGACAGCATTGACCTCAATCTGGATCGCACCTTCTTTCAGTTTAAGGCTGCTGAGGTTCAGCTCCAGTTGCGTTTCGGTGGTATGCGGCGGAAAGCCCTGCTCAGCCAGTAGGAGACGATTCCCCTCCTGCAACACATGGACCTGAACCTGCTTCAGGCCCATGCCCTCATCCGTCAGAGAAACCAGCAGTGGTGTCTTGGCTGATATCGAGCCGGTCTCCGGAACCAGAGCGAGGCTCGGACCCTCAGTGTCGCGGAAATAGAAAATGGCTGCCGCCACCAGCCCGATCAGAACCAGCAGCAAGAAGAATTTTTTGATCGATTTCAATGGAGAACCTCGTGGGAATTCATCAATTTGACGTGAAAGAAAAAACCATCCTGGCATTAACCTGATTGCCACGATGGTGATTGATTGTCGGCTCTGGGGAAAGATTTGTCAAGAGTTGCCGGACCGCTGAGATGTTAAGCGTGAATCGCCTCCTTGTTTGCCGCCAGGGCCGCTTCTTTTATTGCTTCGGCAAGGGTCGGGTGAGCGTGACAGGTCGCCGCCAGATCATGAACACTGCCGCCGAAGGAGATGACCGTCGTGGCCTCGGCGATCAACTCCGAGGCGTGCGGTCCGATTATGTGGACTCCCAGAATGCGGGAGGTCTCCGGGTCGGTCAGAACCTTGACAAAACCTTCGCTCATGCCGCTGCACAAAGCTCGCCCGCTGGCGGCGAAGAAAAATTTGCCGGCCTTGAAGGGGATGTTGTCCCGCTTCAACCCGTCCTCGCTGCGGCCGACCGTTGCCACTTCCGGCCAGGTATAGGTGACGGCCGGAATCGCTCCATAATCAACCGCAGATTTCTGCCCCGCCAGACGTTCGGCGAATACCACTCCCTCTTCACTCGCTTTGTGGGCCAGCATCGGTCCGGGAATCAGATCGCCGATCGCAAAAATCCCGGCTGCTGCCGTCTGGAAGTTTTCATCCACTTCCAGCTGCCCCTGCGGATTCACTTGCAGGCCGACCTTGTCCAGCCCCAGTCCCGCAGTCTGAGCGCGGCGGCCGGTAGCGACCAGAATCTTATCGCAGGTCAACTGCTGCTCGCCGTTTTTTGTACTCAGGCTGGCAACGATGCCGGCAGAGGTTTTTTCGATCCCGTCGAGCCGGGTTTCGAGGAGAAGTTCCAAGCCCTGTTTTTTCAGGCTGCGTTGCAACAGCTGAGCAAGTTGCGGATCGGTCTGCGGCAGAATCTGTGGCAGCATTTCGACCACCGTGACTTGTGAGCCGAGGCGACTCCAGACCGAGCCCATTTCCAGTCCGATGACCCCGCCGCCGACTACCAGCAGTCGTTCGGGAACCTCGCTCAAACTCAGGGCGTCGCGTGCGTTGATGACAGTGTCGCCATCAAAGGGCAGGTGCGGCAGTGCTATCGCTTCACTGCCGGTCGCCAACAGGACGGTTTGAGCCATCAGCTGTTGATTAGTTTTATTATTTGCAACACTGACCCCCTGAAGATCGCCTTTTTGGCCAGCCAGAGTCGCCGTACCGGAAATGTGGGTAATGCCGTTCTTCTTAAACAGGGCACTGATCCCGCCGGTCAGTTTATTAATGATCCCGTCCTTGCGCGCCATCATCTGCGCCAGGTTGAGCTTTGCTCCCGAAACCTCAATGCCATGCTCGGCGAGGTCATGATTGATTCGTGAAAAATGTTCACTCGATTCGAGCAGCGCCTTGCTCGGGATGCAGCCTTCGTTCAGGCAAACCCCTCCCAGAGCCGGCCGTTGTTCCACAACTGCAACCTTGAAACCGAGTTGCGCCGCGCGGATTGCAGCAACATATCCACCGGGACCGGCGCCGATCACGATAAGCTCAAAAGTTGTCTCAGACATCACTCTGCCCTTTGGGAAAAAGTCTTTACATCTCCAGCAGCATTTCTTCCGGATCTTCAATGTAGGTTTTGATCCGCTTGAGGAAATTGACCGCTTCCTTGCCGTCGATGATCCGGTGATCATAGCTCAGCGCGACATTCATGATCGGGCGGATGACAATTTCCCCGGAGCGGACGACGGCACGATCCTGAATGGCATGCATGCCCAGAATTGCGCTCTGCGGCGGGTTGAGCAGGGGGGTGGAGAGGACCGAACCGTAAATTCCGCCGTTGCTGATGGTAAAGGTGCCGCCGGTCAATTCATCGAGGGTCAATTTGCCGCTGTCGGCGCGTTCGGCGTAATCACGAATGGTTTTTTCAATGTCGTCGAAATGCAGCCGGTCCGCGTCGCGAATCACCGGGACCACCAGCCCTCGTTTGCTGCCGACAGCAATCCCGATGTCGAAAAAGTCCTGGTAGACAATATCGCTGCCATCGATCCGGGCGTTGACCTCCGGAGAATCTTTGAGCGCTTCGGCACAGGCCTTGACAAAGAACGACATGAAGCCGAGCGGAACGCCATGTTTTTTTAAAAAGGTTTCCTTGTGGCTGTTACGCAAGTGGATAACCCGGCTCATGTCGATTTCATTGAAAGTGGTCAGCATTGCCGTCTGCTGGCGGGCCATCAGCAATCGTTCAGCAATTTTTTTGCGGATCTGGGTCATCGGTACCCGGCGAATGCGTTTATCGTCCGACGGTTTCCTTGCCAGTGGTTCCGCGGGAGGGGCAGGGGCCGACCCTTTTCCGGTTTCCTGAACCGTTTCAGCTTCGGGCTGGGAAACTGTTTGTTCCGCTTGCTCCCCTGCGGCAGGTAAATCATCCACCAGAATCCGTCCACCGCGACCGCTGCCGGTGATTTTGGACAGATCGATACCACGCTCGGCAGCCAGTTTGGCGACCGCCGGGTTCATCGGGGGCAGTTCTTTGGGCGGCTCGGAACTGGGTTGTTGCGGCTGCGAGGTGGTCGCCGCGGCTGCAGAACGGCCAGTAGCAGCTTCGTCAATTGTTGCGATTACGGCGCCGATTTTAACCGTTTCCCCCTGCTGTGCCAGAATAGTCAGCTTGCCGGACACCTCTGCATTGAGTTCAATATTGACCTTTTCCGTTTCCAGTTCCAGCAGCAGGTCATCCTTGTTAACCTGTTCGCCATCCTGTTTATACCACTGGCCGATTTCTGCCTCGATGATCGATTCGCCGATCTGCGGAACAATGATATCCATCAATTCATGCCCTCTCTATCTGTCAGAAAACGCCTGTTCAATAATTCGCTGCTGTTCAAGTTTATGAATGCGGTGTGATCCGACAGCTGTGCTGGCCGAGCGTTTGCGACCGACATAGACCAGCTCCCTGCCCAAAATGTCGCGCAGTTGGGAACGGAGATGATCCCAGCCCCCGCCGTTGGCGGTCTCTTCCTGGACCCAGTAGAGTTCAGCCGAAGCGCCATGCATCTCGACCGTTTGTGCCAGAAGCGCTTTATGGAGGGGGAATAGCTGTTCAATACGCACCAGGGCGATATCGGTCCTGCCGCTGTCCTGACGTCCTTGCAGCAGATCATAATAAATTTTGCCGCTGCAGAACAGAATCCGGTGGCATTTTGTCAATTCAGGCTGATCCGGAATAATTTCCTGGAAACCGCCCTGAGTGAATTCATCCAGTGCCGAAACGCAAAGGGGGAGTCGCAGCAGCGCTTTGGGGGTGAATACAATCAATGGGCGGCGGAAGGGAGTTCGGACCTGTCGGCGCAGCAAATGAAACAGCTGGGCCGGAGTGGTCGGGTTGACGATCAGCATGTTGTCATCGGCGCAAAGCTGCAGATAACGTTCAATCCTGGCGCTGGAATGCTCCGGTCCCTGACCTTCGTAACCATGGGGCAGGAACATGGTCAGGCCGCTGGAACGATCCCATTTGGCCATGCTGCTGGCGATAAACTGGTCGATGATCACCTGTGCGCCATTAGCGAAATCACCGAACTGGGCTTCCCAGATCGTCAGGTCATAGGGGGTTTCGATAGAATAACCATATTCAAAGCCGAGAACCGCTGCTTCGGAAAGCATGCTATTAAAGACATTGAATTTACATTCCTTTTGATCGGCGATCCGGCTGAGTGGTGTGTAGGAATGCCCGGTGGTGATGTCGGTCAAAGTGGCATGCCGATGGTTGAAAGTTCCGCGCCGCGAATCCTGCCCGGACAGACGGATGGAAATCCCCTCGTTGACCAGACTGGCAAATGCCAAAGTTTCCCCGGTCCCCCAGTCGAGTTTTTCCCCGGAACTGATCGCCTGATGTCGTTTTTTCAGCAGGGACCTGATTTTTTTATGCGGGTTAAAACCATCCGGCAGCTCGGTCAGTGACTGACTCAGTTGGAGCAAGGTGTTCTGCTCCACTTTGGTTTCAACCGGATGGAACGAGAACTCCCTGGAGACATTGGCCCATTTTTTCATAAAGCCTTCTTCCAACGGCTGAGCCTCTCTGGAAAGTGCATTTTCCAGCGCCTGATCGATTTCCGTTTCAATCTCCTGAAGTTCGGTGTCGGAAAAGCCTTCCTCGCGCAGTTGGGTGCGATAAATGTCGGCCGTCAGCGGATGGTTGCGGATTTTTTCATACATCAACGGCTGGGTGAAGAACGGTTCATCCCCCTCGTTATGCCCATGGCGGCGGTAGCAGATGATTTCGATGACAACATCTTTTCTGAATTCCTGACGGAATTCAAGTGCCAGGCTTGCGGCTTGTAATAATGCCTCCGGATCATCTCCATGCACATGGAAGATCGGCGACATCAGCATCTTGGCAATATCGGTCGGATAGCAGGTGGAACGGGCATCCACCGGCAGAGTGGTAAAGCCGATCTGGTTATTGATCACGATGTGCAGGGTCCCTCCGGTTTTGTAACCTTCAAGCTGTGACAGGTTCAAAGTTTCGGCAACGATTCCCTGTCCGGCGAAGGCCGCGTCGCCATGGATCAACAGCGGTAGCACCAATTGTTTACCGTCATCTCCGAGATAATCCTGGCGTGCCCGGCATTTTCCTTCAACGACCGGGTCGACCGCCTCCAGGTGGCTTGGGTTGGAAGCCAAAGAAATGTGAATCGAGCCGCTGTCGAAGTGGCGATCCGTTGAGTACCCCTTATGGTATTTGACATCGCCTTCACCGACAATTTTGAAGGTTTCATTGTCGGAAAATTCGGCAAAAATGTTTTCCAACGGTTTTTGAAAAATGTTGGCCAGGATATTCAGACGACCGCGATGGGCCATCCCGATGATGACATCATGCAAGGAGAATTCGACGGCCTTTTCAATTATGTGATCGAGCAGCGGGACGACCGATTCCGCTCCTTCCAGGGAAAACCGTTTTTGGCCGACGAATTTTCGGTGCAGAAAATTTTCAAACTTGGTGGCCTTCAGCAGCATTCTCATGGTTGAGAGCTTTATGCTTTTATCCAGTTCGGGGTTATTGCGTGAACTTTCCATCCGCTGCTGCAGCCACTTGCGTTCTTCCGGAATGGGAATGTGCATGACTTCAACGCCGAGCGTTCGACAGTAGGTTTGCTGCAAAACGGCGATAATTTCTTTCAAGGGAGCATTGGGCAGAATAAAATTGTCGGTGGCGAACTGGCGCGATAAATCCTGGTCGGTCAGGCCGAATTCAGACAACTGCAGGCGAGGGTGGTTGAGCTCGCAGGGGGAGAGAGGGTCAACACAGGCGTAAATATGACCGATTTCGCGATAGCGGCGGATCAGGGATTGAACGGCTGCCGGCTTATGATCAGGTCCGGCTCCGGATGCTGTATCCAGGCCGAGTTCAAATCCTTGAAAAAAACTTCGCCATTCTTCAGGAACCTGCTCCGGATTTTCATGGTAAAGACGGTACTGGGCTTCTATCCACTGGGGACTGATATTGTCTGTGGAAGTCATAACCTGATCACCATTGATTCATTGCAAAAGGGGGTGAAGCCAGTGAGATCAAAATATTCTTATGATTATAGAACAGTCACTCAGTTGCCGCAATAAGAGACCGAAATAACTGAGGAACAGAACAGTTATTTGAGAAAATTTATTAAGAAAATCAAAAATAACCTTGACCCGGACCCGCTCCGGATGCTACAAAAGAACAACTGAAAAAAGACTTCCAGACTGAGATGCCTTGTTTGTATCAACCTTTGGAAAGGAACAGGTCATGGAAATTTCCGGATCAATGAGCATTGCTGCTCAAGAAATGACAAATAGTCGAACCCAGGCCGGTTTTGATGTTCTGACCAAAACACTTGCCAAGACGGAACATAATCAAGAGAATGATCAGCAGCTTCAGGAAATTGCTGAGCAGACCGGAAAGGGACTGAACATCGATATTAGAGTTTAGTTCACTGAACACGAGCTCGAATCCAAAAACCCGCTGTTATTTATACGGCGGGTTTTTTTGTCCTGAACCCACTGATGCAGGGTTAAACCATTCCTGGCAGTTGGCAGGGTTTGCCCTTTTTATCCAGATGGACAAAGGTCACCTGGGTACTGAAAACCTCTTTTTCCCCTTTTTTCCCAGGTTCGTCGGCAAAGACATCCACAGCATACCCGACCGAGGTGATCCCCTGCTTGACCCGCTCAATATGGAACCGCAGAATCGAGCCGCTTTCAACCCGGTGTTTGAAACGGCAGGCATCCATGGCTACGGTCACCAGCGAACATCCCGGATACTCGCGCGAGGCCGCCATCCAGGCAATTTCATCCACCCATTTCAGCATGACACCACCGAACAGATAACCGTGATGGTTCAGATGTTCCGGCCGGACCAGGGTCAGATTATCCATGCTGCTCCTCGTTGCTGGCGAGGTATTGCTCCTCGGCATGAAAAGAAGAGCGGACCAGCGGGCCTGATTCAACATGCCGGAAACCGAGGCTGCGTCCGGTCTTCGCAAGTTGATTGAATTCATCCGGAGTCAGGTAGCGCTGCACCGGAAAATGTTCTGTTGTCGGGGCCAGATACTGTCCCAGGGTCAGGAGTTGACAATCGTGCTCGCGAAGATCGCGCAGAACCTGCAGAACCTCATCTATGGTTTCTCCCATCCCCAGCATCAGTCCGGATTTGGTGATAAGAGAAGGCTTCTGGCGACGGGATTCAGCCAGCAGCAACAGCGAGCGCTGATAGTCGGCTTCCGGACGCACCCGGGGGTAGAGTCTAGGAACCGTTTCGATGTTATGACCGAGAATGTCGGGTCCTGCGGCAATGATGGTAGCAAGCGCCTCCCAGTCGCCCATTAGATCAGGGATCAACAGCTCGATGCGACAGTTCGGCGCCTGTTGGCGGATCTCAGCGATCAAAGCGGCAAACTGTCCGGCGCCGCCATCGCCGAGATCATCGCGAGTCACTGAAGTTATGACGGCATGCTGCAATTGCAGTTCGGCGATAGCTCCGGCAACCTTGGCCGGTTCCTGTGGATCCGCTGGGAGCAGGGGACCACTGGCGACATTGCAGAATCGACAGTTGCGACTGCAAATGTTGCCGAGAATCATGAAGGTTGCAGTCCCTTTGCTCCAGCATTCACCCTGATTGGGACAGGCGGCGCTGCGACAGACTGAATTGAGGCCCTGCAGCCGGTGATAGCGATCGATGCGAGCATAGTTGGCTCCGGCCGGGAAGCGGACTTTCAACCAATCAGGTTTGCGCAAATGTGGACTACCCATGGATTCATCCCTTAAGTGCTTTTTCAGCAAGCTTAGCACAGGTTGAAGGCCGGCGAAGACAAAAACAGGGCCCGGAAAGCTTGAATTTTCCAGACCCTGTAAATCGTTTGATCCCCCGGAATTTTTATCAGCAGGGCTCAAAGTTAGATTTGTCGACACCACAGAGGGGGCAGCACCAATCGTCCGGAAGTTCTTCAAAACTGGTACCGGGCGCGATGCCGTTGCCCGGATCACCTTCGGCCGGGTCGTATACATAGTCACAGATGATGCAGCGATACTTGTCCATTGGAGCCTCCCTGGAGAAAATTTTTCAGAGTCTAGCAGACCGGAGAAATGATGACAAGTCAGGTAATAATTATTTATTCTCCAGTTGCCGGCGAATGGATTAAATCATCTCCAGGACGGCTTTCACCGTTTTTTCAATCCCTTCCGCCGCCTCACTGATACGACCGGCCAACATGTAGGCCGGTGTCGATACCAGTTTGTTCGGCTGGTCGACGACAAACTCACGGACCGGGCAGGAAATATGCTTGGAGCCCATCGCGGTCAGGGCCTGCGCCGTCCCTTCGTCGGTACCGATGGTCAACTGGTGGGCCAGTTTTTCATCACCGAGAACCTTCGACACCAGCGCTGGGGCGATGCAGATTGCCGCCATTGGTTTTTTTGCCGCAACAATTTCCCGGACCAGGCGGGCCACCTCCGGGTGGACTTCGCAATCAGTTCCTTTAACGGCGAAATTACAGAGATTTTTCGCTGCGCCAAAGCCACCGGGCAGGATCAAGGCATCAATGTCCGCAGCCTTGACATCGGCAATGTTCGAGATTTTACCTCGCGCGATCCTGGCCGATTCTTCCAGAACATTGCGGGATTCACCCGCAACCTGCTCGCCAGTCAGATGATTTACCACCCCCTGTTTCATGTCGGGAGCCATGCAGATGACTTCCGCTCCAGCTCGATCCAGTGTTAGCAGGGTAATTACCGCTTCATGGATTTCACTGCCGTCATAGACGCCGCAGCCCGAGAGAACGACACCAACTTTAGCCATGCAGACCTCCTTTTTTGAAGATTGTTTGAGCGATCAGTTCATATTATATCGCATCGCAGGGCAAGGATCAGATTCTGCTCGCAACTGGCGCAGATCACCTAATTCCTGGTGTAAAGAACCGCAATCCCGCGGGCTACCTGGTCACCCAGGGCTTTCAGGCTGTGCGGTTCGTTGGAGTCCCAATAAACGGAATCACCTGTCTCAAGGATATATTTCTCATTGCTGTGGGTCAGTTCTATCCGGCCATCGAGAACATAAAGAAACTCTTCACCGGCATGTTGAACCGACTGTGATTTGACCGTCTGGGCCGGGTCGAATTCAACCAGAAAGGGTTCCATATGCTTGTGCTTTTTACCATAAGCCAGAGAGTGGTAATAATAAGGTTGCGGCGTGCCGCCCTGACGTGGGCGCCGGTTGATCCGGTTGGAAGTCCCCGCCCGGACGACCAGACATTTTTGAGTATTATCTTCCTCTTCAAAAAATGTCTGAAGCGGCACTTTAAGTGCTTTTGCTATCCGTAGAAGAGTGGCCAGCGGGGGAATGACCTGCTCATTTTCGATCTGGGATAACAGCGGTTTGGAGAGTTCGGTCTCCAGCGACAAATCCTGTAAAGTCATGCGCCGTTCCTGGCGCAGTTGCCTGATTTGAGGGCCGATTTGCAGTTCCCTGACTTCTGCTCTGAACTCGTCCATATATACCCTTTCCATGTTAAGTATCCAGAAACAATTTTTAGCCTCGATTATCATTAAAGTCAAGCAATAGAACCTCCGGAGTTCTGGTATCATGACCCCGGCTGTGCTAGAAATGTCAGCAGCTGCACGCAGTTGAATTATGATCCGGAGCGGGTAACAGGAGCAACGAATGTATAAACAGTATCCTGCAGTGAAAAAACCGCAGGTTATTCTTTTTGATCTGGATGGCACTTTACTCCGTGTCCAGATGGCGGAGTTTATTCCCCGCTATGTGCGTGGCTTGGCAGCCGGTTGTGAATCCCATGTCAAACCGAAAAAATTTGAAGCGGCGATGCTTGAAGCGATTCGCGCGCTGATCACAATTGAAGGCAACGGGGAAGCCACCAATGAGCAACGGATCGTAGCTTATCTGCAACAAAAACTGACGGTGCCGGCGACGGTGATCGAGGAGAGCTTTGTCCGTTTCCGGCAGGACGGGCTGAGTCAACTAGGGCCTCTGGTCAAGCCGATCCCGTTGGCGAGGAAGATTGTTGAAGAGTGCCTGGAGCAGGGTGTGCCACTGGTTCTGGCGACCAATCCGGTATTTCCGGAATTTATGATCCGGGCGCGCTTGAATTGGGGAGGGTTGGAAGATATCAGGTTTTCCCATCTGACCAGTTTTGAAAACAGCTGTTTCTGTAAACCACAGCCCGGATATTTTCAGGAAATCGCCACGCTGTTCGGGGTTGCGCCGGAAGACTGCTTGATGGTCGGCAATGATACCAGCCATGACCTTTCTGCCGCCGCCGTCGGGATGGAGACTTTTCTGGTCGATACCTGGATTGTCGAGCGTGAAGCCAGTGTCTGGCCCTGTGAAAATCGTGGTGATCATGGAGCACTGCAGAAGTTCCTGCGCAAATGTCTGTATTGAGATCTGGTTCGATTTGTAACCCGAGAAATAATTTTTGTAAGAAAATTACTTGCTAACTTGAAAATAAATTAATAAACTTAAACGTCAAAGTATCTTCAATGAACTGATTAATACTTCTGGAGGGGCTGGAGACTGAGACTATGTCAAGACTGGTGGAAAATCCTGACCTCGCATTTCGACTGGCCCGGGCGATCGTTTCCGACATCGCTCTCTATAACCAGGACAAGGTGGCAGAGGGGATCAAGAGTGATTCCATCTTCGAGTTGATGGATGAGGAACTGGAAGAGGGGCGTGAACACTTTTTCTCCCGTGTCTCTCCGGATATGGCGGACCGTGAGCATTTGTATGAGCGCGCCATAGTCGATGTCATGATCAAACAGGCCGGAAAGATTGAAAGCCCCATCTGGTAAATGGAGTCAAAACAACAACTGCTCTTTCCTGAAGATCGTTCGGCAGCACGGCTTGATTGTTTTATGGCCGAATGCCTGCCGGAGTTGAGCCGTTCACAATTAAAAAAATTGATCGACACCGGGCAGATCTCGATTGCCGGGTCCTCAGTTAAAGCCGGTTATAAGCTCAGGGGGGGGGAGTTGATCGATGTGATTCTGCCCGAACCCGAGGCGATAGACGCTCTTCCTGAAGCAATCCCTTTAAAGATCCTTTACGAAGATCAAGATATTATCGTGATTGACAAGGAGGCCGGGATGGTGGTACATCCCGCCGCCGGTCATTCACATGGTACGCTGGTCAACGCTCTGCTGCACCACTGCACTGATCTGGCGGGAATCGGCGGTGAATTGCGCCCGGGAATCGTTCACCGGATCGACAAGGATACATCAGGTGTCATGGTGGTGGCCAAGAACGATCGCAGTCACCAGCACCTTGCCGCTCAGTTCAAACAGCATAGCGTGAACCGGCGTTACCTTGCGTTGGTTCATGGCCAGGTGCAGAATCAGCAGGGAACAATTGATCGCCCGATCGGCCGCCATTCCGTCGAGCGCAAGAAAATGAGCAGCAAGACCCGTCAGGGGAAACGCGCAGTCACCCACTGGCAGGTTCTCAAACGGTTTGATGTCGATCGCATGACCTTGGTTGAATTGATTCTTGAAACCGGGCGGACCCACCAGATCAGAGTTCATTTTGCCGAAATGAATCTGCCGTTGGTTGCCGATCCGCTCTACAGTAACCGTAGTCGAATCAATGCAATAAATGATTTGCAACTGCGCCGCCTGGTCACTGAGCTTCCGGGACAGGCTTTGCATGCGGAGCTTCTCGGATTTATTCATCCAGCCAGTGGTGAATACATGGAATTTGACACTGATCTGCCGAAACGATTTAAGGCGATTCTGCAATATCTGGAGCAGAAATACGCTACGCCAGAAGGTTGATACGATCTGAAGTGATGGAGTTTGGGATGAAGCTAGTTCGTAAAGGGAAAATATCCTATCTGCAACCGAATTCGGTTGGAGCAGGGTTGATTGCCGGGTTCAGCACGCGCAATGGCGGGGTCAGCCGGCCACCGTATAATTCATTGAACCTGGGGCTGAATACTGATGATCAGATGACCCAGGTAGAGGGAAACCGATCGACTTTTGCCAGGTCTTTTGACTTGCCTCCCCACCAGTTGCTGACCGTCAAGCAGGTTCATGGCACGGATTTGCTGCTGATTGATGAGCCTAACCCCGATCTGAGTCATTTCCTATCGCTGGAAGTTGATGCGATTGTCACCAATCAGCCCGGAATCATGATCGGAGTGCTGGTGGCGGATTGTTTCCCCGTCTTGATCTGGGAAGCTGAAAATAAAGTGGCTGCTGCAGTACATGTGGGTTGGCAAGGTGCGGCAAAAGGTATTCTTGGCAAAGTTGTTACTGCTCTGGAGAAGGATTTTGGTTGCTCCGCAGCAAACCTGAAAGCCGCAATCGGGCCGGGAATTGGCGCTCACAAGTATGAAATCGACCGCCCGATTCGCGATGCTTTTCGTCAGGGGAGCGGCTTCTGGAGCGAGATCGCGTCGGAAACCAGGCTCGGTCACTGGCAATTGGATATCGCCTTGAGCTGTCGCTTGCAACTTGAACAATCGGGTTTTCTGCCAACAAATATTCAGACGGCAAAAGAGTGTACCTGTTGTCATCCGGAACTGTTTTTTTCCTATCGCAGAGATCAGGGGAAAACGGGGCGGCAGCTAGGTTTTCTTATGTTCACATAAACAACTGATTGCAACAGGCTCGCATCTGGCGAGCTTCTTTTTGTCTAATAATGGTACAAATGTAACAAAACATTACGTCAGAAATTTACTGATTTGCAGAAAAACCGTAATTTTTTTTACAGAACTTAAAATGATTCAGGTTTTTGTCAGAACCGGGGGCTAAAGTATACACAATAAATTCACAATCCGTACCTGATCAGGTTCGGAGGGGGGAGGCCCCCATCCTCTTTACAGAGGATGGGGGCTTCTGTTTTTTGTTCACTTATGCTGAACGAGGGGAAGAACAATCCCAACAGAAAATAATCCAAGCCGTCTCATCAGCATACGGGCGAGTAAATTCTCCTCAGCTAAAATAATCAATCCGGCCGGCGCCGTAGGATATGAATTTATACCTGCGATCAGGCATAGAAGTTGTAAAAACTGCAGTATGCAAGGGAGCGCCTCGATCGCACAATATTTAAAAATGTGCGATAATTTCCGCAGTGCATGCTGGCATGAGGAGTATCAGGAATGGATTTCAGTATTGACGTCGATGATGCGACAATCAGGTGCGAACGGGAAAAGGCACGGGCCATAAGGAAACAGCGCTGGTGGCAAAACCGCATCTCGCGGGGGGAGTGTTTTTATTGCGGCAGGACGGTCCCGCCCAAAGAATTGACTCTGGATCATATCGTTCCGCTGGCGCGCGGCGGGCGCAGCACCAAAGGCAATTGCGTTCCGGCCTGTAAAGAATGTAACAACCAGAAAAAAAATCTCCTGCCGCTGGAGTGGGATGCTTATCTTGCGCGCATCCAGCAGGGATAATACACCAAGGGCTGCTCGAAAGAGCAGCCCTCGATATTTAGGCGGCGGGCAATTGTCGGCTGCTTCTGGCTTTCGTGTAAAGCTGGTGGTACTGTTCCGCCGAATTGGTCCAGCTGAAATCCACGACCATCCCGCGTTTCACCAGGGTGAGCCAGCGATTGCGCTGAGGGTAAATCTCCAAACCACGGTCAAGGGCTGTTAATAACTCCTGCGGTTCTGATTTCTCAAATACAAAGCCATACCCCTTCCTCGGGCTTTCGGTAACGTCGATCACGGTATCTGCCAGCCCACCGGTTCTGCGAACCACCGGCAATGCGCCATAGTGCAGCGCAATCATCTGGGTCAAACCGCAGGGTTCATACAGGCTGGGGACCAGAAACAGGTCGCTTGCCGCATAAATCCTTCGGGATAGTTCCTCGTTAAATGTCAGATTGATTGAGACCTTTTGCGGATGTTTCCCCTGCTGTTCCTTCCAGAATCTCATTGACTGGTGGTCTCCCGAGCCGAGCAGGATAAATTGAATATCCCGGGTCATCAGCTGTGTCCAGGATTTTTCAATCAACTCAATCCCTTTCTGTTTGTCGAGTCTGCTGATCACGGCCACGATCGGAATATTGTGACGTAATTCCAGCCCCAACTCTTTTTGCAACATGCGTTTGCAGGCCCGTTTACCGTTGAGGTTTTCCGCGCTGAAGACGGTCGGCAGGGCCGAATCGAGAGCAGGGTCCCAGATGCGCTGATCAAGACCGTTGATGATGCCGTGCAGAACTTCTCTGCGATCGCGTAGAATTCCATCGAAACCATGCCCCATCCTGGTTCCCTGAATTTCTTCACAATAGGTGGGCGAAACCGTATTGATAACATCCGAGAAATTGATGCCGCCTTTTAACACGGAAATGCTGCCGAAAAATTCAAGGAAGTCAGGACTGGCCAGGGATTCCTGCAGGCTGAGTTGCTTGAGGGTGTTCAATGGAAATATCCCCTGGTAGCCGAGATTGTGAATGGTCAACAGGGTTGCAATGGAAGCGTAAAACGGATTATGCCTGAACTCGGTTTTCAGTAATACCGGGATGAAACTGGTTTGCCAGTCGTGGATATGGATAACATCCGGCCGGAAATCTAGGCGTTTGATCATCTCGAGGACTGCACGACAGAAAAAGCCGAAGCGCAGGCTGTTGTCAGGGTAATCCCCATCTGAAGTTCCGTAAAGTGGATCACGATCGAAGAATTCAGGACAATCGATGAACCAGAATGGAACTCCGTCGCAGGCTGTCTGTTTCAAGCTGCCTCGGTAGCTGGTCCCTTCCAACGTGATTTCGACGCTTTTACGTCCCTTGCGCAGACTGATGCCGCTGCGTTCGGCAGATCGATGGCAGGGAAGGATAACCCGGACATCATGCCCCAGTTGTCGTAACGCTCGTGGCAGCGAACCTGCGACGTCCGCCAAACCGCCGGTTTTGGCGAAGGGGATTGCTTCTGGTGTGACAAAGAGAATTTTCATCGTATCATCGTCTCCTGTTGCTGCGGGGAGAACCGTCTCTTTCGGATGTCTCCCTTGGAGGCGATGCAAAAAAATATCCACCTGATAACCAGATTTAGCGGCAAGCGTTTCAGTATTTCGTAAATTGGACAATAGTTTTAATAATAATTTACTTAACTTATTGTAAGCAGGGGACGTTCTTTTGTGAGAATTGAAGAGAGCGAATTTGAAAAAAATTATTAAAAGACGACCGAAGGACTCTTTGTTGAACCAATCAGTTTCATTATAATAATTACATTTTATGAGTTTTCGCCATTCTCTTCGGTTAAATAACCGATCGAGAACATTGAACAACTGGTCGGATGGAAGGCTGAAATCAAAGGCCAGCAGCTGTTGCAGTTCATGTCTGAGCTTCTCCGGTATGGCCGGTTCATGAGGAAACATGGATTGAATCTGTAGTTCAATAAAACGCGCCGGCGAAAGCTGTTGCAGCTGGGGGGAGCGCAATTCGTCGCAGATCAATCGACTGATCCTGGAAATTTCTGCAGTACTCTGCTTCGGCTTACTGATTTTGTATAACTGCTGTGCCAGTTCATTGAAGGGTTCCAGCAGTAAGGATTCGTAAGCAGCATAGAGATCAGGATGCCCGATGTCGCCGTACTTTTCCCAGAGTTCACGCCAGCGACCGTCATGATCGCTGAGTGCTGAAAAATTGCTGAATACATGATGACTGTAGGGGTTGAGTCTGAAATGCCCGCCATTAGCGAGTTGTTTGGCCGGTTGCAGGTAATGCAGCCCGGTCCCCATATCGGTCATCACCAAATAATCTTTTGAGGTGTCTAAATTGCAAGCCTGAGCGAAAGGATTATGCCTTCCGTCTGACCGTACGCAGCTGCCACCGATCTGACCGAAAATCTGGTTGGGCGAATTGTTGCAGATGACCAGCACTCTGTGGTCTCCCAGGCGATTGCTGTAAACCAAGACATTTTCTTCGACGCCGTAGACCGAATTGAAGTCGAAAAGCTGAAAATGTTCTGACCCACTGAATAAAGCCCTCCGCCGCAGTAACGGGAAGATCTGTCTCCGGTGGCGCTCCAGCAATTGTTCATCAATCTGTTCCTGCCAGCGCGGGGCCAGGTATTCCATGCCGTATTTTTCCTGAAAACCTTCCACCTGACCATGCGCAAACATCGGCAGGCCAGGCATGGTCACCAGCATGGTGGCCACGCAGAAATACTTCTCATCTTTACCGAACTGATCAACCGCCGGTTTTTCATCCGGGTTGCTCATGAAATTGACAAAGCGCTGCAGGATCGGCGGGTCAAAGGCCAGGATGTTTTTCAGCGTCTGGCGATACTTGGCATTCTCCTCCTGCTTGAGCATATTCATGAAGGCGCTGTTATAGACCCGGTGCATACCGAGAGTCCGAACAAAATAGCCTTCCATCAGCCAGAAGGCCTCGGCAATCAACAGGGTATCGGGAGCATGCTCCCGAACCCGGTCGACCAGTTCCTTCCAGAACTCAATCGGGAAGAGCCGGTTGAACTCTTCCTGGCTCAAGGCGTGATCCGCTCTTGACGGAACGCCTGCGCCGCCGCCGGGCAGCGGGTACCAGAGCCGTTGGAAATGACGTTTAGCCAGGGTCATGGCGGCATCAAAACGGATGACGCGGAAGTTTCTGGCCACCCGCAGGATCAGCTGGATCATCGCTTCACGGACATCCGCCAACAGATAATTGAGCTGGACGGTATCGTTCCATGGCAGATGGGTGCCGTCATTGCCATGATAGAGATAACGGACCTCGCCGCTATGTCGATGCTGGTAGCGGCAGACAACGGCCGCTTCACTGTGGTTGAAATAGCCGTCTTCGATCTGGACGGAAAACTGACTGTCCTCGCTCAGATCCGGTCCGGTAAACCGGTAACCCGGGTAGGGTGGATAGGTCAGCTGAATGTACCAGTCCGGATGTTCGCGGACCCAGGCAGCATCGATGCCGGTATGGTTGGTGACGACATCACAGGCCAGGTCGATGCCGCGTTGCTGGCAGCGCCAACGCAGGTTCCCCAGCGCAAACTCCCCGCCGAGATCATCAGCAATCCGATAGTCGTCAATTGCGTAGGCCGATGCGGCAACCTGGACCTGGCCGCAGAATTGTTTGATCTTTTGTGAAGCTTTTGAACGCTGCCAGACACCGATCAACCAGAGGCAGGTGAAGCCGCACGCAGCAATTTCATCCAGCTCCTCATCGGGAATCTGATCAAGACGATGAATGTGCCATTGGTATTTGGCGGAAAGTTGGTGCAACCAGACATAGGTCGATTTGGCCAGCAGGACGGTGCGCGGCATCCAGTCCAGATCGACGGTAAAATTGACATATTCCTCATCCAGAAGAGCTGCCGGGTTCAATGGGATCGTTTCCGGTTCTCCCGGGAAACCTGGACTGACCCCCTCCATCTCCTGCAGGATAAAGGCACTGGAAATGCGTGCCAGCAGGTCGGCGGGAAGGATTGCCCCCCAGGCTGATTGTAAAAACAGCAGTTGCTCGCGCAGAGTCCCGGCGCGTTTCATCGGCTCTGCCAGACGCTCCAGCAGCGAGGTCGGCATCCCCCTGAAACCGTCATCCACCACCGGCAGCAGTTGGTCAATCCTGGCCAACTGCTCATGGTACGCGGTTCGACTCTGCAACTCTCGTTCCTCGTTCTGAAACAAACCGGTGGCTTTCAGCAGGGCCGGATTCTGACATTGAACCCTGAGCAAAAAAAGTTCCAGCAGTAGTTGCTCCATTTCGCCGGCAGTTTCAATTGCGGCCAGCAGTTGTGACGCGGTCTGTTCCCCCAGGGCGGTTGAAACCGCCGGAAAGAGTTCAATGAACTGCTGTAGCTGAATTTCAAGACCGGGCAGATCAATGCTACTGTCGGATAGCAGCAGCTGATTGCGCTGAATCCGGCAGTTTCGGCTTTTGAGATGGAAGCGGGCGATCTCCAGCAGAATCTGGTTCAGGGTCGACCAGAGTTCAAATTCCGCTGCGGAAAAACTCGATTTCCCGGTTCGGCGCAGATGATCTGCCAACAGGTGGAAAAGATAGCTGCGGGGCGGTGGGGTTTTCTGGCGAAAAAAATTGGCCAGATCAGTTTCGGACCAGATTTGCTGACCGCACTGAATCCCGAGCGGATAATTATATTGGAGTAAAGTATTCATCGAGCCTCAATACATAACCGAAGGATCTGCATTGCGTAAAAATTTGGCTGCTTCCTCCGGAGAAGTTGGATTCATATGGAAGCCTGACCCCCACTCAAAGCCTGCAACCCTGGTCAATTTCGGGGCCAGTTCAATATGCCAGTGATAGTCGGACGGCAACGACGCCCAATAATCGGGACGGCCCCAACGCAGATGCATCGGCGGGGCGCTGTGCAGGATAAACGAGTAGGGCGGATCACGCAGGACCGAGCGCAGGCGACGAAGAGTGTCGCGCAGGGTTTCTCCGAGCAGCAGCAGCTGTTGATCGGTCATCAGAGTAAAATCATGACTATGTTCTAGAGGCGCGATCAGCAGCTCAAACGGAAAACTTGAAGCGTAGGGAGCATAGACCAGAAAATTTCCGTCATCACGAACAATTCGCTCTTTGCTGTTGCGTTCCTGACGCAGCAGATCGCAGACCAGGCAACGTTCCTTGTGGGCAAAGTGCTCCCGGCAGGAGGCCAGCTCGGTTGCGATCATCGGCGGAATCAACGGCACCGCGATTAACTGAGAGTGGGAATGGGGAACGTTTGCCGAGGCCTCGATACCGAAGTTTTTAAACACGAACATGTAACGGATGCGGCTGTCGTTGCGCAGGTCCAGCATGCGGGTGCGGTAGGCTTTGAGAACTTCGGCGATATCGGCTGAAGTCATATCGGCCATGGTCCGCTCGTGATCAGGGTGTTCAATGATGACTTCATGTGCCCCGATGCCGTTCATTCGGTCGTAAAGTCCCTCCGCCTGATTGTTTAATTCCCCTTCAATCCGTAGTACCGGGAACTTGTTGGGAATGACTCGAACCTGCCAGCCCGGTTGATTCGGCTTGCCGCCATTTGGGCGAAAGGCATAAATTTCAGGCGGGGTTTTTTCCTCATTGCCGTTGCAGAAAGGGCAGGCGGCCATGGTGACCTGCGCCCGCTGCCGGATAAAATCCTGTGGCCGCCGGCTGCGTCCCTTGGTGATGATCGCCCAGTTGTTTTTTAGTGGATCCCAGCGTAATTCCGACACCTTGTCCGTCCTTTCATCTGATTAAACCGACCAGTTGTCATCATTCAGGGCACAGCCCCGGAAATAGAAACTGGCACTTCCCTCGGTCGGCCAGCGACCATTTTCCTGACCACCCTGCAACGCATGGCAGCTCAGGCTGAGGCAGTCACCGGGCTGTAGTTTCAAGGCTGAGAGCGGAGCTGCAAGTTCAATGACCTGCTTGCAGGCCGCTTTTCCTTTGGCGATCTTTTTGTGATCCGACATCAGGGTCAGTGAGTGATCGTTGAAACTGAAGTTCAGTTGAAAAAGCTGTTTGCCGACCAGGCGGATTTCAAAAATTCCATTTTTGCTGCAAAGGGTTTGTAACAGGTCCGGCTGATCCAGTCGAAAATAGAGATTTTCAACATCATAACCGTAAAATAACTCGCGCAAAGATTCACGACTTGCGTACATGGCTCCGCCGGCCGCCAGTTCGATCCGCCCTGCCGCGAGCCATTCAAAATAATCACCGACCTGGCCATCGATGACCGGGGTAAAGCAGGCCGTCGGTTCCAGACCTTCGACAATTCTGACCGGTGGTTTGATCCACTGATGCAGGCGCGCGGGAACCGGCAGCTGCTTAAGATGATAAAGAGCCTCCAGGTGGAGTCGGTAGAGGCGGTCGAAGATATCGGCCTGGGCAGTGACATGCTCATCGCCGAACCACCAGAACCAGTCACTCCCTTCGGCTCTTAGCAGCTCCCGAACCAGATCACTCAGCGGTTCATCCGGAGCGTCGAGAGCGTTGGTGATCTCATCCCGGATGATATGATCGCGAGTTTGTTGCAGCAGTTGCCAGGCCAGGTTTTCTTCCGGGTGGCCGATCCAGGTGGTAAAGTCCGACCTGATCCAGGAACCGGAGGCCAGGCGGTGCAGTTTTCCCGGTGTGCTCGCAGCGATCGCCTCCGAAACGGTGGTAAGTTCCAGCAACGGGTCGTTTTGCAGGCCGAGATAGAGCTCACGCAAAAACGGATAGCCGTTGTCGGCATAACGTTCCCAGCAATTTTCGCCATCGAGAATGATCGCTACGGTTCCTCCATGGGCCAGGTTTGCAATTTTGTGTAATCTTGAGAGGATATCCTTAACCGCCTCGGTGGCTCCCCAACCGGCATAGAGAAAGCCGATGCGGTCGGACAGTTCCCGATCACGGAACAACAGCGGAAGCCCGTCATATTCGTAGATTTTGTACAATTTACGACGGTTCTTCAACCCATCGTCAAGGCTGCGGGCCAGGATATCCTCGTCCGTTGCCGCCCAGAGAGCTCCTTCTTCGCGTAACAGGGAGACGGCGGCCGCGCTGACTGCGCCCTCTGCCGGCCACATCCCGCGCGGCCGGACGCCGAGAATCCGATTGGCAGTCATTAACCCCTCCCGGATTTGCAGTCGCGCATCTTCCGGGTGACGAAAATCCGCGGTCGGCAGTGGCAGATCAGGACTCGGCTCACGGGCCGTACGCAGGTCGCAGAGCAGCGGCAGGATCGGGTGCGCATAAGGAGTGACTGACAGCTCGATCTGACCCGACTCCTCCAGTTGCCGGTGCCGGGCGATGACCCTGCCGACTTCCTTGTGGCAGACCTCAAGCAGGCGAAGCTTGTCTTCCTCGGAAAAGTTTCCGCCCTGCTGCAGCAATGCGGCAACGACCTGCGATTTGCGGCGCAGGTGAGAACCGGTCCAGGCAAGCAGAAACCAGACCTGCAGGTCGCGCAGATCCTGATCGGAAAAATGTTCGGCAGAAACTTCCGGACCGCTGCCGCGCAAGCGATAGAGCTGGTGATAGCGCGGATTCGGCAGGATCTGGGTTTCCTCGTTGACCGAAAAGAACTGGGTGATGATAAACTGCCGTTCTTCGCTGCTCAGCTGGTTTGGAGGCTGGGTCGCGAGCTCCAGCCAGCGATCCCGATCACTGCCGTTGCTGTAGCGTTCCAGCTGCTCCAGCAGGGTCGGCACCAGATTCACTGTCACCCGGGCGCCGGTTTCGGCGATGGTTTCAAGCATTTCGCCGTAATCCTTGACCCCGTGCAGCCAGGTCCAGGGGAGCAGGGTCTGGCCACTGACCGGATCCCGGTAATCGGGCTGGTGCATGTGCCAGAGAATGCAGACCTGCAGAGGTCTGTTCATGCGGGATTCTGCAGCAGCAGCAGCCATTCATCTACCTTGGTACGATATTCTTCGATCAGTTCCTCGGCCCGCTTGGGCTTGCTCGCCTCGGCCATAATATGCACCAGCGGCTGGTAGGGGTCGGGAACCACCAATACCCAGTCATCGCCGAAATGCACCTTGACTCCATCGATAAAAGTGGTTTGCAGGTCAGCAGTCGCTTCGTTCATCAGGCGCATAATTCCTCCCTTGCATTCCCAGCTGCAGGGAAGTTGCACCTGGCGATAGGGACGCTGCGGCAGCTGATTTCGCAGGTTGGCCAAAGTCTCTTCCGAACGGGCCAGAAGTTCGAGGGTCTTGGCAATGGCGAACAGGGCGTCAAAATGCGGCTGAAAAACCGTGTAGGAAATCCGGCCGTTCAAATCACCCACCAGATGCACATTGCGATCGGTGGCCGCGGTGCCGAGAGAACGACCGTCGTTTTTGGTGCGAATCACAGTGATCCGTTTTTCACGGACGATCTCTTCGATGGTGTGCGGAGCGGAAATCGGAACGACCAGTGAGCCTTCGGAGCGGGTTTTGGCGATCAGCTGGGAAAAGACCGTCAAGGTTTCCATGTTGCTCAACGGCTTGCCGTTTTTGTCGATATAGATGGCGCGTTCTCCGGAAGGGCCCAGCCAGAATCCTGCGGTTGCCCCCAGGGCGGTGACGATCTGTCCCACTTGCTGCAGTGAATTTTGTTGTTCCTCCGGGGGTTGCGGAATTCGTGCTTCATCGATGTGCGAATTCAGTTCGATGACTTCGCATCCCAACTCATTCAGCAGCTCCGGCAGCAATTCAGCTGCCGGTGAATGGTTGAGATCGACCACCACCCGGGGCTTGAGCTTGGCGACAATGTTGCGATCGAGCGCGCGCAGGAAGCCATCCCGGTAGTAATTGTAGAGATTGGGCAATTCGCTGATTGAGCCCGGTTCGCTGTAATGCACGCGGCGGAAATTTTCCTTGTAGTAGATCCGTTCGATCGCTTTGGTAGCAGCGGAGGAGAGTTCCAGCCCCTGCTCATCGAAAAAAACAATTTCGGTGACGGAAGAATCGCGTGCCGACTGGCGGAAATGTATGCCGCCGACTTCGCCGAAAGTAGTCAGCTTGTAACGCAGCACCGGCAGAGGTACACGTTTAATGTCGTGGACATTGACTCCGGCCGAGAGCAGGCCGCCGACAAACGCACGCTTAAGCATCCGCGAGGAGCGCAGGGCATCCCGACCGGTTAATACAAATGAGTCTTTCGGCAGCATGGAGCCGTAAGCGGCTCCGAGTTTGGCGGCAAATTCGGGGGTCAGTTCGATGTTGGTCAACCCTTTGACCAGAGCGCCTTCGAACAGGCTCTTGCGCCAGGTTTCCCCCCAGATCATGTTGTTGGTGACGATCGAGCTCCTCTCGATACTCTTGCTCGGCCAGATTTTGACTCCCGGGTTGATCGTCGCCTCGGCCCCGATGTTGGAATTGTCGCCGACGATGACCCCGGGTTTGATCGTCGTTCCCACTCCGACCCGGACATTCAGCCCCAGGACCGCATCGGACAACCGGGCATTGGCCTTGATGTAGCTGTTGTCCCAGACAACGGTATTCTCCAGTTCGGCCCCATCTTCAATAGTACAGTTGCGGCCGATGATGCAGTTTTTCAGTTTGGGGGTGCCGATCAGGCGCGTGTTACCGCCCAGAACTACAGTGCCTTTGATTTTTGGCAGGCTGTCCATGCTGACTACCGAATCCGCTCCCAGGTAAAGATCTTTACGCTGGGGCGACGGGCGCTCATCCAGGTTGACGCTGACCTTCCCGGCGAGAATATCCATGCTGGTTTCCAGGTAGGCGTCAGTGTTGCCGATATCCTGCCAGTAACCTTTCAGAGTACACCCGTACAAACGATCTTTCCGTTTAAGCATCTGCGGGAAGACGTCTTTGGACCAGTCGCGGTTTTCCCCTTCGGGAATCAGGTCGAGAACTTCCGGCTCAAGGATGTAGATGCCGGTGTTGATGGTATCGGAGAACACCTCACCCCAGTCCGGCTTCTCCAGGAACTTGGTGATTCCTCCATCCGGGTTGGTGATCACCACCCCGAACTGCAGGGGATCGGCAACCGAGGTCAACGTCAGGGTCGCCTGGGCCTTCTTCTGCTGATGGAATTCATTGATCTTGCCGAGATCGAAATCGGTCAACAGATCGCCGCTGATGATCAGGAAACGCTCATCCAGGTGACGGGCTGCGGCTTTGACGGCGCCGGCGGTGCCGAGATCTTCAAGTGGCGTGACGTAAGTGATGTTCACTCCGTATTCACTGCCGTCACCGAAAAACTTTTTGATTGAATCCGGTTGAAAATAGAGCAGCATCACCAGTTCAGTGATGCCATGCTTCTTCAACAGGTCGACGATATGCAGGATGATCGGCCGGTTGCAGAGCGGGACCATCGGTTTCGGCAGATTAATCGACAGGGGGTGCAAGCGGGTTCCAAAACCACCCGCCATAATCACAGCTTTCATTGATCCTCCATATTCAGAAACGGCTCAGGGTCCATCGCATCCGGCATCAACTACAGATCCATTGTCAGGCAAGTATCAGCGTTGTGTAAACATCAGGGTGGAAATGATTTTATTTCAGTCGATCTTCAACAATCTTCTGATCTCAGTTTTCAATTCATTCAGATCGGAACTTTTGACCACATAGGCGTCCGCCAGCCAGGAAGCAAAATCGTCCTTATAGCAGTTGTAGGCGCTGCAGAGAATGACCGGCAGACCGCTGCGCTCCTTGACGATCTGCTGCAGCATTTCAAGACCGCTTTCCTGCTTGATCTGGATATCGAGAATCACCAGGTCGATCTGCTGGCTGGCCAATACCGCGGCGGCTTCGCTGCAATTTTCTGCCGTAACGACCTCGTAACCTTCATCCGACAATTCGGCTGAAAAGAGAAGTCGCAAGCCCGGTTCGTCGTCAACCACCAGAATTTTAGGCATGAAATGCCCTCCTTTCGATAGGTTATCTCCAGCATATGATTGATTAAAAATTATAACAGCTTGCCCTGATAAAACAATGGAATCCACCCTCCAGAAGGGGCTTGCTCTGCGGCAGCCGAACTGGCATAGTCTGCGGCATGCGACGCAAGGCTTTTCAACTCTATTCGACCTATCTCAAGGCTCGCTTTGGCGGCCGGGTGCATAAAATTTCCATCGATGCCGGCTTCGGTTGCCCGAATCGTGACGGCGGACGCGCCGCCCATGGCTGCCTGTTCTGTGACCCCGGCGGTTCAGGAGCCGTCGGAATCGAAAGAAGCGAGCCGATTCCGGTACAGCTGGAGCGGGCCAAAGAACTGATGCGGCGCAAGTATCGGGCAAAATACTTCATCGCTTATTTCCAACCGTTCTCCAACACCTTCGCCCCGGTTGAGGTCCTTCGCGACTGCTATGACCAGGCCCTGGCGGTGGAGGATGTGGTCGGCCTCGCCGTCGGCACCCGTCCCGATTGCCTGCCGGAGGAAATTCTCGACCTGCTCGCCGAGTATCATCAGCGCACCTATTTCTGGCTGGAGCTCGGACTGCAGACCTCTCATGACCGATCCCTCAGCTACCTGCAGCGCGGCCACGACTACCGCTGTTTTCACGACAGCTATCGACGGGCCAAACAGCGCGGACTGCGGATCTGTGTGCATCTGATTCTCGGCCTGCCGGGAGAATCTCGTGAAGATATCCTGGCCACGGCTGAAGAGATGGCCAGGCTCAAGGTTGACGGGGTTAAACTGCATCTGCTGCACGTTTTGGACGGGACACCCCTCGGGGAACTGTATAAGCAGGGGCAGGTGCCGATGCTGGAGATGCAGGAGTACGTCGAACTGGCGGTTGATTTCATCGAACGTCTGCCGCCGGACACCCTGATTCAGCGGCTGACCGGTGACGGTCCACGGAATATCCTGCTGGCGCCGCTTTGGTCGATGAACAAGTGGGAAGTGCTCAATGCCATCGACGCCGAGCTGGAACGGCGCGGAACCCGGCAGGGCGAGCTATTTATCGGTGAATAAAGGGTAGATTGCGGCGTACGCCTCAGGGGTACTGAGGATCCTCGCTGAGCGATGATCGCGTCAGGAGTGAGCCGAAGAACTGACTGACGTCTGTGGCGCAAGGTCTGGTGCGGTGGTCGCGCCGCTCCAGGAGATCAGCAACAGTGAGGCCCAGATCAGGCTGATAAAAAGAATTGCAAGTCGAAACATGGCGCGTAATCTAGCAGACCGATTGTCAAGAATCAATAGAAGAATATGTCGATCAAAAACTATCAAATCATTTCTTGCGGCAGGATTTCCCGGCATGTTATGTTCCACTCCCTTCAGATTTTCCAGCCGTTGGCAAGTTGCCGGGAAAAAGTTAATTTCTCAAGCTTGACCCTTACAAGACAGTCTTATGTTTGATATCGCTTCTCTCAATCCTCAGCAACGCGAAGCCGTTACCCATCTCAACGGTCCCCTGCTGCTGCTGGCCGGCGCCGGTTCCGGGAAAACCCGAGTGATTACTTGTCGAATTGTTCATCTGGTACAGAACGGGGTCCCGGCTGACCGGATTCTGGCGGTGACATTCACCAACAAGGCCGCCCGGGAAATGCGCGAGCGGGTCGCGGAGATGCTCGGGCGCAAGGCCAGCCAGGGAATGGTTATTGCGACCTTCCATTCCCTCTGCGTCCGCTTGCTCAAGGCCCATATCGAACGTCTCGGTTTCAAGAAAAACTTTTCCATTTACGGCGCCGCAGATCAACAGCGCTTGATCCGCGACCTGCTGCGGGAAACCGTCCCCGACAGCAGTGCCGCCGATGCCGAGCAGGTGCAATGGCGGATAGCTGATGCCAAAAACCGTCGGCTGACGGTCGCAGATTATCGGGCCGACAGCCATGACCCGCTGAGCGGTTTGGTGGCGCTGATCTATCCCCGTTATCAGCAGGCCCTCAAGGCCTATAATGCGGTCGATTTCGACGACCTGCTGGTATTGGCCGTGCAACTGCTGGAAACTCATGCCGACCTGCGGGAAAAATATCAGCAGCAGTTCCGCTATCAGATGGTCGATGAATACCAGGATACCAACCTGGTGCAATATCAGCTGCTCAAACTGCTGGCCGGGGCTCATCACAACCTGTGCGTGGTCGGCGATGACGATCAGTCGATTTACGGCTGGCGCGGAGCGGATGTCAACAATATCCTCGATTTTGAAAAGGATTATCCCGGCACCCGGCTGATCAAGCTGGAACAGAACTATCGTTCCAGCGGCAATATTCTAGCGGCCGCCAATGCGGTCATCAAGGCCAACCGCAAACGCCGGGAGAAAAACCTCTGGACCGCCGACGGTTCAGGCGAGCCGGTGGAATATCTGCTTTGCGAGGATGATGAAGACGAAGCGCGCCAGGTGATGGAGCGGATTCACGCCGAGCGCTTTCGGCGCCGGCTCGGGTACGGCGACTTTGCCATTCTCTATCGGACCAACAGCCAGTCGCGGGCCTTCGAGGAGCAACTGCGCTACGAGAGCATCCCCTACGTGCTGATCGGCGGACAGCAGTTTTTCGACCGCAAGGAGGTCAAGGATGTCATCGCCTACCTGCGCGTGCTGGTCAATCCGCATGATGAAGTCAGCTTGTTGAGGATTCTCAATTATCCGAAACGGGGGATTGGTGAAACCAGCGCCGACCGGCTGATCCGCTACTCATCCGAGCAATCAATCCCGCTCTGGGAGGTGTTACGGAAAGCCGGCAAGGTGCCGGACCTCAACGAACGGACCTGCCAGGCGGCGCAGGAATTTGTCGATTTGTTGTGCCGCTTCCGCCAGCGGTTCCGGCAGCCCTTGCGGCTGGTCGAAACCTTGCGGGAGCTCAATCAGGAGCTGAAACTGGCCGATGAACTCTATCGCCAGGAGACCGACCCGACCGTGGCCCGGCGCCGGATCGAAAACCAGGAACAGGTGATCAATGCCATGTCGGCCTATTGTGAGCGGGACGCGGCGCCGAGCCTGGCCGGGTTTCTGGATAAGGTTTCGCTGCTCGATGATGACGGGCCGGGGCGCAACGACAAGGAGGAGAAGCTGGCCAGCGATGCGGTGACTCTGATGAGCCTGCATTCGAGCAAGGGGCTGGAATTCCCGGTGGTGTTTCTGGTCGGCATGGAAGAGGGGTATCTGCCGCACAAAAAATCGATCTACGAAACCTTTGATATCGACGAAGAACGTCGCCTCTGCTACGTTGGAATTACTCGCGCCCAGCAGCAACTGATCCTGCTCGGCGCCCGGCAACGGCGCAAATATGGTAAGCTGGAGCAGCGCGAGCCGAGCCGTTTTCTCAGTGAAATTCCGCCGGAACTGCTGGTGCGCAAGGGGAGCGACAAGCCGCTGGATGTTTCGCCGGAGCAGCAGGAAAAAAGCGCCGATCAGTTTTTCAGCGGGATCAGCCAACTGCTCGGCGATTGAGCGGGTTTGATTTGCGCCTATGCAGTCAAGCCAAAAACATTATTTACCGCGGAGAACGCTGGCCTCGCAGAGAGAAGCTAAAAGCAAAAATTTCAGATTTTCTCCACGATCTCTGCGGTGAATAATTAGATTCTAAAGGAGGAAAGCAGATGTCAATGCAGATCAGTTTTCCCGGCGGTGTTGCCGTCTCCGCCCGACTCGGTTCCTTCAATCTGCTGACCGATCAGCCGGTCGCCGCCGGTGGGGAAGGGAGCGCCCCTTCGCCTTACGAGCTGTTTCTTGCCTCGATCGGCTGTTGCGCCGGATTTTTCGCCCTGCGTTTCTGTCAGCAGCGTGAACTGCCAACCGAAGGACTCAGCCTGACGCTCGACTGGCATCGCGATCCGGAGACCAGGCGCACGGATAAAATTGTCATCCAGATCAAACTGCCAGCTGGGTTCCCGGAGAAATACCGTTCAGCCATCATCAGGGCGACCGATCAGTGTTCGGTGAAGAAAACGATCCTTGATCCGCCCGACTTCGACGTCGTGACGCTGTAATAAACCGGCCTGACATGCACTCTGTGCGCACCATGATCCTGGTCTGGCTGACCATGATTGCTTTTGCCGGCAATTCGCTGCTCTGCCGCGCCGCCTTGCAGCACACCGGGATCGACCCCGCCAGTTTTACCTCAATCCGCCTGTCCGCCGGGGCGATCATGCTCTGGCTGCTGGTGCGTATCAGGCACGGCGCACTGGCCGGAAGCGGCAACTGGCGGTCGGCGGGCGCGCTCTTCGTCTACGCCGCCGGATTTTCTTTTGCCTACCTGAGCCTGACGGCAGCCACCGGGGCGCTGTTACTGTTCGGCGCTGTGCAGCTCACCATGACCGGGTACGGTCTCTGGCGCGGCGAACGCCTGCAGCACCTGCAGGTTGTCGGGCTTCTGCTCGCCTGCAGTGGAGTGGTCGGGCTGCTGCTGCCGGGCCTCTCGGCGCCCCCCCTGTTCGGTTCCGTCCTGATGCTGGGGGCCGGAGCGGCCTGGGGGGTCTACTCGTTGCGCGGCAAAGGTGCGGCCGATCCCGGTCGCGTCACCGCCGGAAATTTTCTGCGCGCGGTACCCTTCGCCCTGGCCCTGAGTCTCCTCACCGTCGCCCATGCCTCTCTGGACGCCGCGGGACTCGGCTATGCCGTTTTTTCAGGCGCCATTGCGTCCGGGCTTGTGTACGTCATCTGGTACTCGGTGCTGCCGGCGCTGACCGCGACCGGCGCGGCAACCGTGCAACTGAGCGTCCCGGTCTTTGCTACCTTGGGAGGCAGTGTTTTTCTAAACGAATCGATATCGCTGCGGCTGGTTTTGGCTTCCACAGCTGTCCTCGGCGGAATTCTGCTGGTCATTCTGAAAAAGTCAGATTCAGCTCTGTCTCCGGACGACCGGGGAAAATAATTTTCGCAACTGTTCGCAACTGACTGGTACCACTGCCGGATATTGTCCGAAATCCCTGCGACGGCAGCCATTTTTTGCCCTAAAGTCACCTGGGCTTTAACCGTGGCAGCTATTCCCCCAACACCCGGGTCAAGACTGCGGAGAGTTTTTTCAGATTGTAAGGCTTGGTCACAACCCCCTTGAAACCGAAGTCAGCACACTTTGCCATGATGGGGTCATCAGCGTAGCCGCTGGAAACAATCATTCTGGCATTTGAATCGATCTGCAGAATTTTTTGGGCGACCTCGGTCCCGCCGATTCCTCCGGGGATGGTCAGATCGAGGATGACCAGGTCAAAGGGTTCATCGGCTTCCAGGGCCTGCCGATAGAATTCCGCGGCCTGTTTTCCTTCCGCCGCGGTCGCCACCGAAAAGCCTAAATCTTCCAGCATGGCGGCAACCGTGGAGCGGATGACCTCTTCATCATCCATGACCAGGATTTTTGCCGACTGTCTCTGCAGCGAAAGCTCGATTTCAGATTGTTTGTCGGGCAGTTCCGCAGCTTCAGACGCGGGCAGGTAAAAGGTAAAGGTCGTGCCTATGCCGAGTTGGGAGGCGACACTGATGTGGCCGCCGTGCCGTTTGATAATGGAATAGATTGTCGCCAGGCCGAGCCCGCTGCCCGCTTGTTTGGTGGTGAAATAGGGATCAAATATCCGGTCCAGGTGTTCGGGGGCGATGCCGGTCCCTTCATCGGTCACGGTGACCCGGATATAGCGTCCCTCATCGAGTCCGGGAACCATGTTCTTCGTGATTTCGGCATTCTCCAGGGTGATCTGCAGATGCCCGCCGTCAGTCATCGCCTGCTTGGCATTGATCGTCAGGTTGCCGAATACCTGCTGGATCTGACCCTGGTCCGCTTTTGCCAGCCAGAGGTCGCCTGCCTGGGTAATGACCGGTTTTACCTTGCTGCCGGAAAGATTGAACTGAACCACTTCGTCGACCAGGCTGCCCAGGCTCAGGCTTTCCCTGACCGGCGCTCCGCCTTTGGCGAAGGTCAGCAGCTGATTGGTAAGGAGGATGGCGCTGTTCATCGATTTTTCCGCGGCCTCGATGAACCTGAACCCCGGGTGATCCGGATAGTCTTTTGACAGCTTGGCCTTGGCCAGGGAAATATTGCCGTAAAGGCCGGCGAGGATATTGTTGAAATCATGGGCCAGGCCGCCGGCCAGGGTGCCGATGCTTCTCAGTTTTTCAATGGTCTGCCGCTCCTCTTCGAGCCGTTTGCGCTCGGTCACATCGTTAAAGGTCATCAGCATCTCTTTGCCCAACATGATCCCGGAAATTTCCACAATCCGGGTCATGCCATCCTTGCAGGTCACCGGATACTCATGGCTCTCGATTTCCGTGTCATGATCAATCGCCTTGCGAACCGCGTATTCCCAGGTTTTATATGCCCACTTTCTGGTCTTTTCATCAGGATAGGCGAGCGGCCACCAATCGGCAATGGTCGCAACATCGTCCTCGGTATAGCCGAACAGTTCCACGAACCGTTTGTTGCGAAAGGTGATTACCTGATGTTCGTCGCTCAGGGCCAGGGCGACCGGCATGTTGGTCAGTAAGTTCTTCAGCTGGCGTTCGCTCTCCAGGAGCGCTGCTTCGGCCTGTTTGCGCTCGGTAATATCGCGAAATTCAATGACCCGCACCTCGCGCCCCTTGTAGGGAATATTTTTCCCCCGGATCGCTAATGGATAGATGGAGCCATCCTTGCGGACCCCCTCAACTTCATAATTCTGATCATAACCACGCTCAATATTGTGCAAAACCTGGTCAAGCGAGCCCGGAGCGATCAGCTTGAGACCATCCATGCCGATCAGCTCTTCGCTGCTGTAGCCGGTCATGTCAGACAGCCCCTTATTGCAGTCGAGGATCAAACCATGGTCATGGATGCCGATGCCGCCGAATGAAGCGTCATGCAGGGCCCTGAAGCGTTCTTCACTCTCTTTGAGCTGTTTCTGGCTGGCCTCATATTCGATATTCTGCAGCCGCAGCGCTTCTTCGGCCCGTTTCCGCTCGGAGATATTGCGCATGGACCCGATAATCGTTACCGGCATGCCCTGCTCATTTTTCATCAACCGGGCATTGATCGAACAGAAATGTTGCGAACCGTCTTTATCATTCAGATGTATTTCATAATCTCTGACTTTCCCCTGCGTAAGAAGGTTCTTTAGCAATTCTTCGCGTTCATTCGGGTCAGTATAAATATCACGGATGGATTTTCCGATGAGTTCTTCCCTTTGATATTGGGACATGTACTTCACGGAGGAGCTGACTTCCAGAATGGTCCCTGCGATATCTGCTTCGTAATAGACATCCTGCAAATTTTCAAAGATTTGCTGATACTTTTTCTTGCTCTCCTGCAATTCCCGCTCGGCTTCAACCTGGCGTTTATACTGCAACTCCTGCTCGGCGAGCATCAGCGTCAGACTATGGATAAAGGTCAGGTTCTTGCGCAGTTTGTCTTCTGAAAAATACGGAACCTTCCGCATCGCCGCCAGATATTCGTTTTGATCGAAACCGTACCGCTCGGCCTGCTTAATGAAATGAGCCTCGTCCGGTGGTTCCAGAAACAGCTGCCCGACAAAGACGTTGCCAAGATGTTTTCCTTCGATGATAACCGGCATCGCCGCGTCAACCAGACCCATCGGACAATGGTAGATGACCTGGGAAATCTGTTCATCAAGACTGGCTTCGATGTGACAATCGCTTTCGATGCACTTTTTTGCGGTCTCCGGGTTCTTCCGATGAAATTTTTTACAGATGTCCTGCCAGGCTGTAGCGGTCAGAATGGCGCCACCCGTATCCAGTATGGCCGAGGGCATACTGTGGATTTCGTCCAGAGAATCGAGTAACTCACGCAGTCTGGGGATATCAAGCAGTTCTTTGAGCGAATAGTTCATCGAATAACCTCAAGCCTTGAATAACGCATATATCTGCCCCGCCCGGGACTGGGATGGCTTTCATTTTGGCCTATAAATTAAACAGTTACAGCAGGTGAAAAGAATCGACATGTTACAATCTTAAAATTTACTAAAGTTGTCGAATAAAATCAAACTTTGTTTTATCGATGGAAGATTAATCGGCTTGCCGCAAATTGAGAAAAGCCACCGGATCAACCGATCATTGTGGCCTTTCATTCTTTAACCAACGCTGAAGAAATGCCTCCGCATTTGCATATCTCCGAAAAGTTGCCAGAATTAAAACAAGTGGTCATCACTCAACTTTTTCGGGAAAGGCCAGGGTAAATGCCCCCCTTCAAGAACGATCTTGCTCGCTGGAATATAATTGCGCTGTTGCTTGCCACATTGATTCCTGCCGGCTGCTCCGAAGCCCCCAGGGATGATTTCCAGGGCTATGCCGAAGGGGAGTACATTTACGTCGCCGCGCCGCTGGCTGGGCAACTGAACACCCTCAACGTCCAGCGCGGCGACCAGGTTGCCGCCGGAGCCCCGCTTTTCTCTCTGGAGCACCAATTTGAAGCCGCCGCCGTAGCGGCGGCCGAACAGGACGTCGCCAGGGCCGGGAAACGCTTGGCCGATCTGAAAAAGGGGGAGCGGCCGAGCGAACTGGCCGCCATCGAAGCCCGGCTTGAACAGGCGAAGGCGAGTGAGCAACTGGCTCGGGTCGAGCTGGACCGGCGCCGGAATCTGTTTGCCGACCAGGTCATTTCCGCATCCGACCTGGACCAGGTGCGAACCACCTGGGAACGCAGCCGGGCGGCGGTTGACGAACTGACCGCAACCCTCAAGACCGCCCGCCTCGGCGGGCGCAGCGACCTGATCGCCGCCGCCGGGACGGAGGTTGCCGCCGCCCGGGAACGGCTGCGCCAGGCCCGCTGGCAGCTGGAACAGAAAAGCCAGGCGGCCCCGGCAGCGGGGCTGGTCAACGACACCTATTTTACCGCCGGCGAATTTGTTCCCGCCGCCGCGCCGGTGGTCAGCCTGCTGCCGCCGGAAGGAATCCTGATCCGCTTTTTTGTGCCGGAGCCGCTGGTCGGCAAGCTGGCCGTCGGTCAGCAGCTCGCGGTCAGTTTCGACGGCGCCAAGAAGTCTTATGCGGCACAGATCAACTACATCTCTCCGCAGGCCGAATACACGCCGCCGCTGATCTACAGTCGCGACACCAGGAGCAAGCTGGTGTTCATGGTCAAAGCCCGGCCGGAGGCCGGAGCGGCGACCCTGTTTCATCCCGGACAGCCGGTCGACGTGCGGCTGACGAGCCGCCATGAGTGACGCCGCTCCGGTCATCGACGTCAAAGACCTGACCAAGTCGTTTTCCGGCAAGGTGGTGGTCAATCAGCTTTCGCTGCAGATCGAGGCGGGTGAAATCTACGGCTTCCTCGGCCCCAACGGCAGCGGCAAAACCACCTTCATCCGCATGTTGTGCGGCCTGCTGCGCCCCGATTCCGGCAGCGGCCAGTGCCTGGGTTACGATATCGTCGCCGACGCCGCCCGGATCAAGCCGAGCATCGGCTACATGGCCCAGCGCTTCAGCCTCTACGAAGATCTCACCGTCCGCGAAAACCTGGAGTTCCTGGCCCGGGTCTACGCGGTGCCGCGCTATCGGCAGGCGGTGGCCGAGATCATAGAGCGGATGCAGTTGACGTCCTTCGCCGGGCAACTGGCCGGGACCCTGTCCGGCGGCTGGAAACAGCGCCTGGCGCTGGCGTCCTGCCTGTTGCACCGCCCGCGCCTGCTGCTGCTGGACGAGCCGACCGCCGGGGTCGACCCCAAGGCGCGCCGCGATTTCTGGGACGATATCTACGGCCTGGCCACCGAGGGGATCACCGCCCTGATCAGCACCCATTACATGGACGAAGCGGAGCGCTGCCATCGCCTGGCCTACCTCGCCTACGGCAACCTGCTCGCCGCCGGCACCGCCGCGGAAGTGGTCGCCGCGACCGGGCTGAGCACCTGGGCGGTAACGGGGCCCCGGCTGCACGAGCTGGCGCAGCGTCTCAAGCCGCTGCCCGGCGTTTCGCAGGTGATCCCCTTCGGCAACAGCCTGCATGTCAGCGGGCCTGATGCCCGCCGGTTGCAACAGAGTCTGGAAGGGGTTCGCCGTCCAGAGTATCGCTTAGAAGAAATCGCGACCGGTCTCGAGGAAGCTTTCATCCATTTGATGCAAAACCGTGGAGAGAACAGCGATGCACGCGGTTGAGATATTTTCCTGGCGGCGTTTTGCCGCGGTCATCGGCAAGGAATTCATCCAGATGCGCCGCGACCGGATCACCTTTGCCATGATGATCGCCATTCCGATCATGCAGATGGTCCTGTTCGGGTTTGCCATCAATTCCGACCCCAGGCATCTGCCGACCCTGGTGGTGGACGCCGACCACAGCGTGTTTTCCCGCACACTGGTGACGGCGCTGCAGAACAGCAGCTATTTCGACCTGGTCAAAACGGTGGCCAGTGAAGCCGAGGCCGATCTCCTGATTCGGGAAGGGGAGGCGCAATTCGTGCTGAATATCCCCGAGCAATTCTCGCGCCGCCTGATCCGCGGCGAACATCCGGCGCTGTTGCTGAGCGCCGACGCCACCGACCCGGGCGCCACCAGCAACGCCCTCGGTGTCTTCCGCATTCTGGCGGCAACGGCGCTGGAGGCGGATCTGCGGGGACCGCTGCGCTACCTGCAGGCCGGTACTGCGCCGGTCGAGGTGCGCATCCATCCGCGCTACAATCCCGAAGGAATTACCCAGTACAATATCGTTCCGGGGCTGATGGGGGTGGTGCTGACCATGACCATGGTGATTATCACCGCCCTCGCCATCACTCGCGAGCGGGAGCGGGGCACCATGGAAAACCTGCTGGCAACGCCGGTGCGGCCGATTGAAGTGATGATCGGCAAGATCATCCCGTATATCCTGGTCGGCTACCTGCAGATGGGGGTGATTCTGCTCGCCGCCTGGTCTGTATTTCAGGTGCCGATGGTCGGCAACCTGCCGTTGCTGCTGGCCGTGTCCTTCCTGTTCATCGCCGCCAACCTCGGGGTCGGCCTGACCTTTTCGACCCTGGCCCGCAACCAGCTGCAGGCGATGCAAATGGCCTTTTTCTTTTTCCTCCCCTCGATCCTGCTCTCCGGCTTCATGTTCCCCTTCCGGGGGATGCCCGGCTGGGCCCAGGCGATCGGCGAAGCCCTGCCGTTGACCCATTTTCTGCGTATCGTCCGCGGGATCCTGCTCAAGGGGAACGGGCTGCACGAAATCCTCCCCAACCTCTGGCCGATCGCCCTGTTCCTGCTGGTCGCCCTCGGCCTCGGCCTGACCCGCTACCGGCGGACCCTCGACTGAATTGAGAGCAGCCATCCCCGATCTCACCTCCAGCATTTCCCCGGGTCCACTCAACGGGCAGCATGTGCCCGATTACCGGATCCCGGAAGGTGAAAATAGCAATGAATTGGAACTCTCCGTGAAATATTAAATTATTTTATAAAACTCTTGCATGTGCTTGTTCTTCCTGATAGATTCACCAGATACGGTGGAAGATCCCATAGATCAGGACCAAACAAGAGTTAACGACAAAATGTTTCATTCATATCAGCCAGGAGAAAGTATGCGTATTCTTGTCGTCGAGGATGATAAAAAAGTAGCCAATTTTATCAGAAGAGGTTTGGAGGAAGAACAATTTACTGTTGATGTTGCTTATGACGGTGAAGAAGGAGTCACTAAAGCGGAAGGTTCAAGTTACGATTTGATCCTTATGGACATCATGATGCCGAAGAAAGATGGGCTGACCGCTATTAAGGAGATCCGCGAGAAAAATATTTTAACCCCGATCCTCTGTTTGACGGCGAAAGATACCGTGGATGACATTGTCAACGGACTCGACACCGGAAGCGATGGTTACCTCACCAAGCCGTTTGCATTTGCCGAGCTGATCGCGCGATCCCGGGCATTGATCAGACGTGGAGCACAGGATCGCGGCGCAGAACTTAACTATGCCGATTTGCGTCTCGACCCGGTCCAGCACAAGGTCTGGCGCGGCGATAATGAAATCGATCTGACGACCAAAGAATATGCATTGTTGGAATTTTTAATGCGGAACCCGGAACAGGTATTGACGCGATCGATGATTGCGGAACAGGTCTGGGACTACTCCTTTGATTCCTTTACCAACATTATCGATGTTTATGTCAATTACCTGCGTAAGAAAATCGACAAGGATCACGACAAAAAACTGATCCGGACGGTTCGCGGGGTGGGATACGTCCTCAAAGAAGAGGTGTAAGGCTCTTCGCTTCTCCGCCCGGCCAAGACTCAGTTTTGACCTCTGCCGGTCCTTGAATTTAGCGCCGCTCTTCGACGTATGCCCCGGCCTGATCGATCAGGTAGCGGGCGATACTGCGCCGGGGCGGAAGGGTCGGCAGCTGGTCGAGCCGGCACCAGCGGGCCTCTTCCAGTTCGTCTTCCTGCAGTTTGATCTCGCCGGCTGTGTAGTCGGCGACAAAACCGCACATCAGTTGACTGGGGAAAGGCCAGCACTGGCTGCCGACGTAGCGCAAATTGGTGACCTGGATGCCGGTTTCCTCGGCAATCTCGCGCGCCATCGCCTCTTCCAGGCACTCCCCGAATTCAACGAACCCGGCAACCAGCCCGAAGCGTCCGCTGGGCCATTCCGGTTTGCGTACCAGCAGAATTTCATCCCCCCGGACCACCAGCCCGATAACACAAGGATGAATGCGCGGGAAATGGTGGCTGCCGCATTTCGGGCATTCCTTCCCCCAGTCGTTCGGCAACCGGCGCATCGGTTCACCGCAATTCCCGCAAAACTTGCTGACCTTCTCCCAATGCAAAATCATCCGTCCAACCCCGGCCAGGGACAACAGCGGCAACGGCAGCTGCGGATCGTTGGCCAGCAACGAATGGGCGATCATACCTTCGATCTGCTGATCAGGCGGCACGGTCAGCAGCCGACAGGGAGTTCCAAGCCATTGGCCGATATAGAGCGGCGGATTCTTTCCGCCAACCGGGGGAGCTCCCGCGGCAAGAGCGGGCAGGCCATCCAGTTCTACGGTCAAAATTTGGTTTCCCTGCAGCAACAGCCAGGCCCCGTCACTTCCCGGGTCCTGGTCGGGAGCGGTAATTTTAAAATGGCTCTCGTAACTGGCCCGGTTGAACGGCAGATCCACGGTGCTGGGGTAAGATTCCGGCAACCCGATTTTCATGCGGCAACACCCCTTTCAAGCGCATAGCGCAGCAGGCAGATCTGGGTCTTGGCATCCGGGACCTCGCCCGCCCTGATCCGCTGCAGGGCTTCTTCGAGACTTAATACCAACGGTTCGATAAACTCGTCCGGCTCGTGGGCAGTCGTGGTTTTCCGGAGTTCTCGGGCGACGAACAGGTGGATCCGTTCATTGCAGAAGCCGACGCTGCTGTAGATAAATCCCAGGGGTTCGATGACTTCTGCCTGGTATCCGATCTCTTCCTGAAGTTCCCGGGCAACGCAACCGGCTCCGTCTTCACCCGGCTCCAGGCGTCCGGCCGGAATTTCCAGGATATAGCCCCGCGTCGCCGGACGGAACTGGCGGATCAGCAGGATGCGGCCATCATCAAGAATCGGCAGGGCCGCAGCGCCGCCGGGATGTTGAACAATCTCAAAACGGGCCTCCCGCTGGTCCGGCATGCGGTGGGTCTCCAGCGCCAGGTCGAGAATTCGGCCTTGGTAAATCAGCTCTTCAGTAATTTTGCTCACCAGACGGTCCTTTCTCAGTCCTCGCCCACACTCCGGAACGGATATCGATCCCCCAGGCATGGTGGTAAACTCGTTAAAATAGCGCGGAATAATAATAATAAATATCTGCTCATGAGGCTGACAGCAAGATTATCTTTTGTTAAGCTTAGTTAGCTAAACAGTATTCATACGAGACGATTTCCCAGAAGGAGAGGGGTATCATATGTCAGGTAAGTTTCAGAGCATTAATTTCGAGCTGGATAAACTTCCAACCATGCCGATTGTGGCATCGCAGATGATCCAGTTGATCAACACGCCCAATACCTCTGCGACTCAATTGGCCAAAGTGGTGGAAAAAGACGCAGCTGTGTCTGCCCGGGTTCTGAAAATCGCCAATTCCTCATTCTACAGCATGTCACGCCAGGTGACGACCCTTTCCACGGCGATTGTTATTCTCGGCGACCGAGCATTGAAAAATCTGGTTCTGGCCGCCAGCCTGCGTGGCATGCATCAGTCCTTCGGCAATATTGAGCAGATGCTCTGGGAGGATTCAATGGTCTGTGCTCTCGGCAGCCGGTTCCTGGCCCGGAAATTGGTGTTGAGTGACCCGGAAGAGGCATTCATGGCCGGGCTCTTCCGTCACATCGGCAAGGTGGTGCTCAACAACCAGGATCCCGATTCAAAGAAATTACTTGCGGAGATGATGACCTCCGGGGAACGGAATCTGGCTGATAGCGAACGGGAGGACTTCGGCGCCACCCATGCCGAAATCGGCGCCGCGGTTTTGGAGCACTGGCACCTGAGTGAGTCCCTGTCACAGGTTGCTCTGCATCATTTTGACGTTGATCTCTCCGGGATCGAGGATCAGAACACCATCAACCTGATATGCCTGGTCAATATCGCCAGTGAATTCCCGGCCATTTTCGGGATTTTCGGACCGCCGCAAGAGATCGATCTGGCGGCACTGCCCGGCGCAAAGGCCTTGAATCTTGAGAACGAAAAACTGTCTGAACTGTTGGAAGAGTTCCGCGAGGTTTTTGAAGAAAACCGGGAAGAATTTCTTGCCTGACTGGAAGTATGAGAATGACAAGTACAGGTAGCTGCAGATTCGGCCAGGCGGGTCAGCTCCTCAGACCGATCTGATGAAGGGATAACCCGGAGATGCTGGCGACGGTGAAAAAACGGATCAGCCTGAAAATTACCCTGACCCTGGTGGTCTGCCTGGTGGTCATTTTCGGGCTGCTCAGCTGGTATCTGATCGAGAGCCGAAAACAGGTGCTCGAGCAGGAGTTGTTTGCCAAAGGCCGGCTGGCGGCGCTGGTGGGCGCACACACCTTCAGCCATTTTTTGGAAGAATTGGTCGATGACCGCACTTTAACCCTGGACCAGATTTTCGACGAAAATTATCAGCTGATCACCGAAGGTGCTTTGGCCGGTTCGAAGATTCCCAAGTATCACACCAGCTATGACCGCTTTCTTGATCAGTGGATTCAGGATATCGAGGATACTTTTCTCCTCGACAACATGGTGGTTTATGCCGTCCTGATCGACCGCAACGGGTATCTGCCGACCCACAACCGACGTTATTCGAAATCGCTGTCTGGAAACCCGGAGCTGGATCGGGTGAATAACCGGACCAAACGGATTTTCGATGATCCGGTTGCTATTGCCGCCGCCAGGCATGGGGCGGATGCTCCTGATACCGTCTTCAAACAAGTTTCTTACCGTGATACCGGAACGCCCATTTGGGATATCAGCGCGCCGGTGTTTATCAAGGGAAAACATTGGGGAGCTTTCCGGATCGGCTTCTCGATAGAAGAGGTTGAGGCCAGCATGGCGCAACTGCAGCGCACCATTATCCTGGCCTCGCTGGGTGCGCTGATTTCCTTGGCGCTGTTGACCATGTATCTGGTGTCAAAGTTTACCCGCCCATTGAAGTTTCTGACCCGTTCCGCACAGGCGATCGCAGCAGGACGCCGCAAAGAGAAGATCGCGTTGCAGAGCAGCGATGAGGTCGGCGTCCTGGTCGAGGCGTTCAATCTGATGAGCGACACCCTGGAACAGACCACGGTTTCACGTGATTTTTACGACAAGCTGGTGCAATCGATGTATGACCTGCTGATTGTCGCCGATCCGCAGGGGAAGGTGGTCAGCGTCAACCAGGCAACCTGTGATGTGCTCGGTTTCAACGAAGAACATCTGCGCAAACAACTTGTGCAGGATCTGGTGGAGCTGCGTGACGGCCGGCCTGACTGGTTCTCAGGACAGGCAGCAGCGCGGCAGAATTTCACTGCGGACGTGGTTCTGACCGGGTACGGGGGGGCTCAGGTGCCGATGGCCATGTCCTGCAGCCCGATGGATGATGCAGACAGTCATGTGAGTGGATTCATTCTTATTTTCCAGGACAATCGGGAGCGGCTGAAGGCGCAACAAGCCAAGGAGCAGGCTCTCGAAAAGGCGTTCAGTTTAAACCAAGAACTGGAGGCGAAAAATCTTGAGCTGGCGGAGGCCTACCGACAACTGCAGAACAGCCACATGCAGGTTTTGCAGCAGGAAAAGATGGCCTCCATCGGCCAATTGGCGGCCGGTGTCGCCCATGAGATCAATAACCCGCTGGGGTTCATCACCAGTAACCTCGGAACCCTGGGGAAATATTTCGAGCGGTTGAAAAAGTTTCTCGCCCACCAGCAACGTCTGATCGGTGAAAAGGTGAATACTGAGGATCGGCAGGAGATCGAAGCTGAGTGGAAGAAACTGAAAATCGAATATTTACTCGCTGACAGCAGTGATCTGATTTCGGAGTCTCTTGACGGCGCCGATCGGGTCAAGGTCATCGTGAAAAATCTGAAATCTTTTTCGCGTCTCGACCAGGAACAGGAACAGGATGCTGACATCAATCAGTGTCTGGAAAGTACCCTCAGCATCGCCTGGAACGAGCTGAAGTATAAAGTGACGCTGGAAAAGGATTTCGGCCCTTTGCCGCTGCTGCACTGCTACCCTCAGAAGCTCAACCAGGTGTTTATGAATCTGCTGCTCAACGCTGTTCAGGCGATTGAAAAGCTGGGGATCATCAAGATCCGGACCTGGCAAGCTCAGAACGACATCTTTGTCGAGATCAGTGATACCGGTTGCGGTATCCCCGCGGAGAACCTGAACCGCATCTTTGAACCCTTTTTTACCACCAAGGAGGTCGGCAAGGGAACCGGGCTGGGAATGAGTATTTCCTACGAAATCATCAATGAGCATGGCGGCGAGATCCGGGTGGCCAGCACCGTTGGTGAAGGGACGGTCTTCACGATTCGTCTGCCGCTGATAAAACGGATTCGATTGCCAAAGAAAGTGACCGATGATGGAAAAGATGCCGATCAGTTTTCAGCAACTGGCTGAAAAAATCCCGGTCTGCCTGGTGCTGCTGGATGAAAAACGACAACTGATCTGGGGAAACAACGCTTGGCGGGACTACACCGGCGGCAATTGTCAGCTGCCACAGCCGGCGACCTATGCCATTCATCCCGATGAGCAGGAACGGGTGGGAAAAGACTTTGTCCAGATTTATGAGTCACCGCGGCGGTTGATCAAAGAGTTTCGTTATCAGCGGCATGACGGGGAATATCGGGCATTTCAACTTGTCGGTGCGCCTTGTCTGCAGGATGAAATGGTCGTTGGTTTGGTCTGCGCCCTGTCCGATGTTACCGATCAGCACATGATTGAGGAACAGATGCTGGCGCTCAACGATTCGCTGGAGGAAATGGTTGCCGAACGAACCCGAGACCTGCAACAAGCCAATGATGAACTGAAACAGACCCAGTCCCAGATGCTGCATCAGGAAAAGATGGCCTCCATCGGCCAATTGGCGGCCGGAGTCGCCCATGAGATCAATAATCCCATGGGATTTATCGCCAGCAATCTGAACAGCCTGGGGAAATATCTTGAAAAATTCAATAATTATATTGATTTCCAGGATCAGCTGCTTATCAGCCATCTGGATGATGAAGACAGGGAGCTGATGGAAGCGGAGCGGAAAAAAATAAAGGTTGACTACCTGCTCGAAGACAGCCTGGACCTGATCGACGAATCCCTCGACGGGGCCAAACGGGTCCAGGAGATCGTTCGTAACCTGAAAAGTTTTTCCCGTGTTGACCAGGCGGATGAGCAACTGACCGATCTGAACGAATGCCTGGACAACACCATCGCCATCGCCTGGAATGAATTGAAATACAAGGTGGTTCTGGAAAAGGAATATGGCGAGTTACCAACCTTGTCCTGTCATCCGCAACAACTTAACCAGGTATTTATGAACCTGCTGGTCAACGGAGCACAGGCCATCGCGGAGAAAGGTATTATAAAAATAAAAACCTGGCACGATGGAAAAATGATTTATGTTGCAATCAGTGATACCGGCTGTGGCATCCCGCAAGAACATCTGTCGCGCATATTCGAACCGTTTTTTACCACCAAAGAGGTCGGTAAGGGGACCGGGCTGGGGATGAGCATCTCCTATGACATTATTCATGCGCATGGCGGACGTATCGATGTGCAGAGCAGAGTTGGCGAAGGCAGCCGATTTACCCTGTGTCTGCCGGTTGGCCCCGAACATGGTGCAAATGTTGCCGGGGGTGAGGGAGAAGGAAATGGCTGAAATGATCAAAATCCTCTGTGTTGATGATGAACGGAATGTTCTGAAATCGTTGCGGCGGCTGTTCATGGATGAGGAGAATTACGACATCCTTATCGCCGAATCCGGGGAGGAAGGGCTTGATATTCTCAGCGAAGAAGAGGATGTCCGGCTGGTGGTTTCCGATTACCGGATGCCGGGGATGAATGGCGTGGAATTTCTTACCCAGGTTTGTGAAAGGCGGCCCGATACGATCCGGATCGTGCTTTCCGGTTATGCCGACACCGCAGCGGTGGTGGAGGCGATCAATCTGGGACAGATCTATAAATTCATTCCCAAACCCTGGAATGATGAGGAGCTTAAGTCGGCAATTTCGACAGCTCTGCAACACCAGGAGCTGCAGTTGCAGAACAAACGTCTGAACGAGGAGCTGCAGAACAAGAATAAACAACTCGAGGAGATCAACGAAAATCTCGAACAATTGATTACGCAGCGGACCGAGGCTTTGGAGATTCGCAACCGGGTATTGCAGATTGCCCAGGGAGTCCTCGACGTCCTGCCGGTGGTGGTCTTCGGCATCGACCCGGAGCAGATGATCGTTCACTGTAACGATTTTGCCCGGGATCTGTTTCCTTACGGCGGCATCGGCCCCCTGGGGAACGATCGGCGCGAAGTTTTTTCCGAAGAGATCAATGCGCTGATCGATCGGGTGGAAACGGAACCCGCCCCCAAGGCGCTATTGAAAGTCCATGCCCATAACTACCGGGCTGAAGTCCGGCGACTGGATATTTCTCTCTCCCAGGGAGTCGTGTTGGTGTTGATCCCGGAGTGATTTGTATCGGGGACCGCAAATTCCCGATCGGCCTGCCGTTTCAGGACGTGCCACAGAGGAGTTGGTAATGAGTAGTGAAATCCCGGCTGATGCCACCATCAAGATTCTGCTGGTCGATGATGAGGTCAACATCACCAAAGCTTTGCGCCGGTTGTTGATGGAAAGTGATCAGTACCAGGTTTTTACCGCCAACTCGGGAGCGGATGGAGTGGCTTTGCTTGAGGAGGTTCCGGATATCGGGGTGATCGTCTCTGACCAGCGGATGCCAGGGATGACCGGAGTCGACTTTCTCACCCGAGCACGCGACCTGGTTCCGGATGCGGTCAGAATTCTGCTGACCGGGTATGCCGATATCGAAGCGTCGATTGCCGCCATCAACCGCGGGGCGGTGTTCCGCTATCTGACCAAACCCTGGCAGGATGAAGACCTGCTGAAGGTGGTGGCCGAAGCGGCCCGTGGTTTCTGGCTGGTGGCCGAAAACAAGCGCCTGAATGAACTGGTTGCCAAACAGAATGCGGAATTGCAGGACTGGAATGCCCGCCTGAAACACCGGGTGCTCGCTCAGACCGCTCAGATTCGCGCCAAAAGCGATGCCCTGGCGGAAAGCAATCAGCATCTGCGCGCCAGTTTCAGTGAGACAATTGAGGCCTTTGCCGGATTGATCGAGATGCGCGACCGCCGCGCTCCCGGCCATAGCCGCAACGTCGCTGAACTGGTATCCGCCATGGCGGTCAAGCTGGAAATTCCGCCGGAGGAAAGCGATAAAATCCGCTCCGCCGGTCTGCTGCACGATATCGGCAAAATCGGCATGTCCGACCTATTGATCGTGAAACCGGTCAAGGCTATGGATGGAAAAGAGCTGAAGGCATACCAGAATCACGCGGTTCGCGGCCAGGCCGCTATTGATAAAGTGCCGGCGTTGCGTGAAATCGGTGTTCTGATCCGCCATCACCACGAACGATTCGATGGCCGCGGTTTTCCCGACCAGCTGAAAGGGGATGCCATCCCGTTAGGCTCACGACTGATTTGTGCCGCCGATATGTTCGAACGGATGTTGATTCAATATCCCGCATCCGATGCCTTCGATTCAGCTCTTGACGAACTGTCAAAAGAGTGGGGAAAGGCTCTCGATAAGTCGTTGCGGTTGGCGCTCGAAGAGGGTGCGCGCGAAGTTTACAGTCATCTCGATATCTCAGCCGAGGTGTTGGAGACCAAAGTCGCGCCCAAGGAACTCGAGGTCGGCATGCAGTTGCAGAACGATCTTTACAGTGGGACCGGAGTGTTGTTGCTGAAGAAGGGTACGGTTTTTGATAAGACCGCCATTGAGGCGGTCAGGCGTTGTTTCATGATCGACCCGTTTGAACGGGAGATCGCCGTTCTGATCGATAGAAGCCAGCTTGAGGGGTGAATACCGGCTGTCGGGCGACAATGGCTGAATGGTTTTTGAATGAATCCTGCCGGTCACAGCTCCTGCCGGGGCGACAGATAGCGGCGAGTCCCGAGGGTGGGAAAGAGAATTCCAGCCGCGGTTTTTCCGCTGCGAATGTTTGCTAAATTTGTAGCATCTTATGAAAAAGATGTTATAGTAGTTTCAATAAAAATGGAAAGCCATGTCGACTACCTCTGATCACGAAAGCGAGATGAGATCCAAGATGGTGGCTGAAGTCGGAACAAAAATTCTTTATGTTGATGATGAGCAGAGCTTGGCGCTGCTTGGTGAAGAGTTTCTCGGCGACCTGGGTTATCAGGTGACCAGCGCCTTCTCAGGATCCATGGCTCTGGAACTGTTCAGCCAGGATGCCGAGGGCTACGATCTGGTCATTACCGATGAGTCGATGCCGGGAATGAGTGGGATTGAACTGGCGCAGGAAATTGGCCGGATTTCACCACAGACCCCGGTAATCCTCTGTTCCGGGCATCTGCTGACGATGGAAGAAGCGGGAATGAAGGAAACCAACATCAAGGCGGTGCTGGTCAAAACCGAGGTTTGTAATAAACTGCCGGAAATGATCGAACAGGTGATGAATCCCTGAATGAATCCAACCAGACTGCTGAACCGGCGCCGCAACCTTAACGGATGCGGCGCCTTTTTCATTTGCTGAGCAGCAGCAGGATCAAGATCAGCCCCACCGCGACGATCCCCGCCAGCAGCAGAAAATTTCTGTTCTTCACCGGTGGAGCCGTTGGCTCTTCGATCCTGCCGACGACGGGAAAACGTTCAACAACGGCCCGAACATGCGGCGCCGATTTGATTTCTTCAGTAAGATCCCGTCCGGCCTGATGCGCCTCTTCGTGCTGGCCGTCGACCCAGCGCGGGCTGGCGCTGACATCGTAAATAACCTTGCCAACGGCGACATACGCGGGGCGGCCTTCGCGGCCGTCACAACGGGAAAGCTCCTCGATCGTCATTCGCGTCTCCTGGCTCGTCTGGACTGCTACAAAAGGATCTTGGTCCCTTTTCCCGGGACATTTGAACAATGACTCAGCAGAGAACCAGGCCGGCAACGGCGCTGCCGATTCGCTGCACCCGGTGTTGAACGGCAAGGGAGTGTAACTGACCTGTTGCCAGTCCGCGCATCCGCAACCCCTCTTCAGCCATCCGCCGGACGATCGCTTCAATATCCTCCTTGTGGCCGCGCGCTGCATACTCCATTACCACAGCACCGTGCCCGGTGTCGGCCGCCCAGGCGACAGCGACTGCTGCGGAAATGATTTCGCCGGGGATATCACTGGCGATTGCTGCCGTGACCGCCGGAGCCAGGGTCCCGACCTCGAGTTTTCGTGGCTCGCACAACCGACAGTCGGGCGGCAGGTGGGTCCTGGTGGCAAGCAGGCAGATATCACCGATCCCGGCAACCAGTCTGGCGCCATCAAAGGCATTTTGCCGCGTGACGCCTTCGCTGGCACCACAGGTCAGGAAATAGCTGGTCGGCGTTTCGATCATTGTTCTGTTCGATCCTTTTTCGTCCTGAAAAATTGCAGTTAATAGTTCCGGTTCTTTGTCCTGTCAAGCATTTATCTTAACATTGTGCGCTCCCTTTGACCTTCAGAAGATGTAATTTTTTCGGCACTGTGCTACATATGGCGTGTCATTCGACAAATCTACTGGTTTTGAAAGGGAACAGCGATGAAAGATGTCCAGAAAATTGGTTTTATCGGTGGTGGTAATATGGCGGAGGCCATGATCAAGGGACTGCTGGCCGGGGGGTTCCCGTCGGAGCGGATTATGGCCTCCGAACCGAGTGAGGTCCGCCGGGAGCATCTTGAGGACGCCTATGCGATTGAATTGACCAGTGATAACCTTGAAGTGATCCGTAAGTCGGAAATTGTGGTGCTGGCAATCAAGCCGCAGATCGTCGCCGAGGTGCTTGAAGAAATATCCGGTGATTATTCCGGAGACAAGCTGATTGTCTCGATCCTGGCGGGGATTGCCTGCGCGACTATCGAGAAATACTTTCAGGGTGCTCCGCGTGTTGTCCGGGTGATGCCCAATACCCCGGCCCTGGTCGGTGAAGGCGCCAGCGCCATCTGCCGTGGCCACAATGCCAGCAAGGAGGATTTGCAGCTGGTCAAGCAATTGTTCGAGACGGTCGGCAAGGTTCAGGTGATCGATGAGCGGCAGATGGATGCCGTTACCGGTCTGTCCGGTTCCGGCCCGGCCTATATTTATACGGTGATCGAAGCCCTGGCCGACGGCGGTGTGCGTGAGGGACTGCGGCGTGATGTCGCCCATGCCCTGGCCGTCCAGACCGTGGTCGGCGCGGCGCTGATGGTCCGCGAGACCGGGGTTCATCCGGCGATCTTGCGGGATCAGGTCTGCTCCCCGGGAGGAACGGCGATTACCGGTGTCAGTACCCTGGAGAAAAAAGGGCTGCGAACCACCCTGATGGAAGCGGTTTCCGCCGCCGCTGCCCGTTCCCGCGAACTCGGCGGCAACTGACCACCGATCGGTACCTTCCCTGATTTAGACCGGCCCCCCTTTTCCTGAGGAAAAGGGGGGCCGGCTGCGTAATCGGTTAACTTTTATTCCCGCCATCGCCAAATCTTGGAAACTCGAGTAAACTATCATCAGGAGCACATTAGATCGGACGGATCTGTCCATCTGCGATCAGAAAAGGAGCAGACAGATGAAAAAGATTATTGTGTTACTGAGTATTGGGATCTTTACTCTGGTCGGTTGCGCGCAGCAAATGGGACCGAAGGAAGGCGCCGGAACCTTCCTTGGAGCGACCGCCGGGGCGATCGCCGGGGCGAATATGGGGAAAGGGAAAGGGACTATTCTTGCCGTTGCGGTGGGAACCCTGGCCGGAGCTTTGTTCGGTCAGGAGATCGGCCGTTCCCTCGATAAAGCCGACCGGATTGCCATGGGACAAAATGCCCAGTATTCCCTCGAATACAGCAAAACCAACGAAGCCACCGCCTGGCACAACCCCGACTCGGGGAATTCAGGAAGCCTGACCCCGACCAAAACCTATCAGAATACCGATGGCCAGTACTGCCGTGAGTATCGCCAGACAGTGGACATCGGCGGGCAGGAGCAGCAGGCATACGGAACCGCCTGCCGTCAACCGGATGGCAGCTGGATGATCATGAATTAAACTGTCCTGCGGAAAAAGACCTGACAGGGCGGCGGGAGCCGCCCTGTTTTTATGTTGGCTTGAATTGACTTGCCGAAGAGTTTTCCCCGTATGTCCAGATCTTTATCCAATCTCCCTTTTCACTACGGCTGGCTGATTGTTGTCAACGGGATTCTGACCCTGTTTGCCTGTCTGGGACTGGCCCGCTTTGCCTATGCCGTCCTGCTGCCGGGAATGCGGGACGGCCTCGGCCTGGCCTATGATCAGATGGGGTTTGTCGGAACGGGAAATTTTGTCGGCTATCTGATTTCCGTGGCCTTTACCCCGCTGGTTCTGCGATGGCTGCGTCCGCGGATCACTATCTGTTGTGGCCTGTTACTGGTCGCCGCAGGCATGGCCGGAATGGCTAAATGCGACAATTTCCAGCCGTTACTGCTGCTCTACACCCTGACCGGAATCGGCAGCGGTCTGGCCAACATCCCGACTATGGTGTTGATTGCACACTGGTTTCGTCGCGAGCGGCGTGGCCGGGCAGCCGGACTGATGGTGATCGGCAACGGTTCGGCGATCATTTTCTCCGGCCTGCTGATTCCCCGCCTGAATCAACTTTATGGCCTCCAGGGGTGGCGGATCAGTTGGCTGCTACTGGCCGGGATTACCCTCGCGATCGCCCTGCTGGCGGCATTGCTGGTGCGGAACGATCCAGAGCAGTTGGGACTGGACCCGATCGGTCGCAGAACAGCCGTGCCGGAAGCGGAATTCACTGCACCGGAACCGGCCAACAGCGCGCGCATTCTGCTTGTTCTCGGTTTGCTCTACCTGGCCTTCGGCGCAACCTACATGATTTACGGGACCTTTATCGTTACCAGCATGGTTGAAGATTATGGGTTCAGTGAAACAGTGGCGGGGCAGTTCTGGTCCTGGGTTGGATTTTTCAGTCTTTTTTCCGGACTGGCGTTCGGGACTCTTTCCGATCGCATCGGTCGGCGCGGTGGGCTGTTGGTGGTTTTTGCGGTGCAGACCCTGGCCTACCTGCTGGCCGGTTCCGGGCTCGGCGCCTGGCCGTTACTGGCGTCGGTCGTCCTGTACGGTATTGCGGCCTGGGCGATTCCCGCGATCATGACGGCAGCCGTGGGGGATTATTTCAGGGTTGCGCGGGCGGCCGGAGCTTTTTCCCTGATTACCTTCTTTTTTGCCGGTGGGCAGACGGTGGGTCCGGCTTTCGCCGGGATCATCGCCGAAGCGAACGGCAGCTTCGCCCCGGCGTTTCTGCTGGCGGCAATCCTGACCGGTGGCGCAGCCCTGATGGCGCTGAAACTCCCCCGCCCCTCCGAGCCTTAACCGCTCGCAATTAGCCTTCAATGACCGTCGAGGACTTCCCGAATGGTTCTGCCCAATTGCCCCTTTTCCAAGGGTTTGCTCAACAATTTTCGCGCGCCGCATTTGCGGAAATTCTCTTGGTTGATCATCTCGCTGTAGCCGGTGCAGATAATCACCGGCAGCTTCGGGCGGATTTTCAACATTTCCTCCGTCAACTCAACGCCGGTCAGGTAAGGCATGGTCTGATCGGTAATAACCAGATCGTACTTCTGGGGATCTTCGTGGAAAATTTCCAGGGCTTTTTTACTGTCGATACAGGATTTTACCTTGTACCCCAGAGCTTTGAGCAGGTCGCGCCCGAGGGCCGCCAACAGCGGTTCATCGTCGATCAGCAGGATGCTTTCAGAACCGGCCTGAGCTGATCTGCCCGGGGCGCTGATGTCCCCCTGAGGCAGCGTGGTCTGGGGCAGATAAACACTAAACGTTGATCCCTCCCCGACACAGCTTTCAACCAGAAGCGCTCCGCCATGATCCTTGACGATTCCATGCACGACGGACAGCCCGAGCCCGGTCCCGCCCTGGTTCTCCCTAGTGGTGAAGAAGGGGTCGAAAATTCGCGGCAGAATCTCTTCCTGGATGCCGCTACCGGTATCGCGGACCTGGAGGAGCAGGTAGCTGCCGGGCTGCAGATCAGGGTTCGTTTCCACCAGTTGGCCATCGACTTCAACCGGTACCAGTTTTACCGAGAGCGTTCCGCCGCTCTGGCGCATCGCCTGATAAGCATTGGTGCAGAGATTCATCAGGACCTGGTGGATCTGCACCGGATCGGCCAGGATTCGACCCTCTTCAGCCGCGACCTGCGCCTGAATGTCGATGGTTTTCGGAAGAGAAGCTTTGAGTAGCTTGATCACTTCCTTGACAATCGGTTGCACCATCAGGGCCTGTTTGCTTTCACTGCTTTTGCGGCTGAAGGTGAGAATCTGGTTCACCAGTTCCTTGGCCCGAGTTGCCGCGGATTCAACGGTTTTCAGATGTTGTTGAGCTTTCGACTCGCTGTCAACCTGACGCATGGCCAACTGCGTATAACCGAAAATGATGCTCAGGATGTTGTTGAAATCGTGGGCGATGCCTCCGGCCAGGGTCCCGATTGCTTCCATCTTCTGTGACTGGCGCAGCCGTTCTTCCAGTTCGCTCAATTCCGAAAGATCTATCGTCACTCCCAGCCCACCATAAAGTTCTCCGCTCTCATCATTGAGGGGGTAGAGGGTAAACAGCGCCGGAAAAATGTCGCCGGATTTACGTACCAGTTTGGTGCGCCCGGAAAAGGCGATTTCCCCCTGACGCATATTCTTCCGCAAGGCCGGAATATTGGTGTCGGCGGTGTGGAGAATTTGTACCGGTTTGCCAAGGATCTCTTGTTTGGAGTAGCCGAAAATATTTTCCGCACCGGGGCTGAACTCCAGAATCGGGGCTTCGTTACCGGCCGCCGCGATGACAAAGGCAACGTTCTGTGCTGCCTCGAAGATATCATTGATGCGTTGGGCGATCGCCAGTTGTTCGTATTCACTTCGCCGCTCCAGGGTGCGATCATGAAAAACAATCTGTTCGGCGCTTCGACCATCGATCTGAATCAGCCGTTTTTTGACCTCCAGGATCCCTGGTTCCTGTGACTCTCGCTTGAATTCAACCTCCCGGCTGTAAATACTGGTTGTCAGATCCTCGGTCCCTGGCAGGATGGTTTGGTATTGCCCGAGCAGATGATCGATTTCGGTGCCGATAATTTCCGCCAGTTTCTGGTTGCACTCAAGAATGGTCCCTTGTTGCTGGTCGACAATGGCGATTCCGTAGTCAGCTTCGTTGAACAGCTCGCGATACCTGATCTCCGATTGGAGCGTTTCTTTATGGGCTTGCTCCAGGCCGGCAAACTGACGCCGGACGATGCCGAAGGCCCAGGACTGGCCGATTAATCCGAACAGCCAGAGGACGGATAGGAGTAGCAGGCTGTTGCGGCGATCGGTTCGGAAACTGGCCAAATATGCTTTCATCGGAATGGAAATACTGATCCCGCCGCGAACGTCGCCGAGCTTGTAGCCCTGTTTCTGATGACAGGTCAGGCAGGTCTGCTGGGTGATCAGAGGGTATATGGCGCGTAGGTAAGGTTCGTTTTCAAGCTGGACCAGTTCAACCACTTTTGTTTTGGATGAATTCTCGAACTGCTTCAGAGCCGCGGTTTCCCAGCGGTCGGCCTTGTTGCCCGGGCGGATCGGTTGCAGACTGGTGATATGTCCGCGGATGTTGGAACTCTTTTCCGCAAGTTCATAGACCTGGCGGGCCATGTACGTCGGGTTGATCAGGGTCAGTTTTCGTCCGGACGGGGTGGTAATGTCCCGTTCCGGGACATCCAGGTACGGATTCGGTTGAGTATCTCTGGTAACCGGAGCATAAACTCCGCCATGTTCTGCAGCCCATTTGCGATAGAGCAGGTCTTTCTGATAGCTGGCTTCGACCTGGATTTCGGCATGCTCCAGCATCCTCCGTTTCAACTCTTTGTCGGTATAAACCATGAGGGCCGCAACCAGCAGAGTCCATAACAGAGCCTGAACGATCCATGGAAATCCAGGCATGGAACGTAGGACAGTCATACCGCTCTCTTCAAATAGCACAGATAATACTAAATTTATCTGATCTTCGTGACTTGTCAAATTTGTAATTACTTGATTTGTATTACAAAACGGTCCAAAGGCACAATGAATTCCGCAAGCCGTGCAAAGACCTGTCAGGCAGATGGAGAGGAATGCCCCTGATAAACAAAAGAGGGTTGCTGATAATCAGCAACCCTCTTCCGGGCAGTTGTTGTTCAAGAGATCAGGTTTTGGCTACCCGACTTGTGCGGTTGATTAAACCTGGAACTTTCTCAGAAATGAAGTCTGCAAATCTTCCGGTATTTCCTTGGAGAGCGCCACAACGAATTTGTTGTAGATCGATTCCACCATCGGATTGCCAGGGGTGTAGTTGAAGGAGGTGGATACCTGCTCTGCCAGGAGACTGCCCAGAGGGCCGATCAGTTCGGTCAGGCCGTCGATAGTTTCCACCACTTTCCCGGCCGGGACGGTCGGGGCGTTCGGATCGACCGGAGTTTCGGCGGCCGGAGCTGGTTTCGCCACGGCTGCGGGCGGAGCTGTCGGCGGAGGTGCGGCAGCGCTGCCCTGACTGTTGATGGTCTTGATCAATTTTTCATGCAGCGGCATGTCAAGGCGTTTTCGAACCGGGTAACCGGCGATGAAATTCACCCATTCGACGGTTTTTCTTGGCAGACTTTCCAGGATGGAATCCGGGTCGATTCGGCCATGGGTGATATGCACCGCTTCGCCATCTTCGATCAGGAGTTTGCACAGGTGGACATCGCTCACAAATTTAATAACCAGTTGCCCTTGCTGCCCTTTGACGAGATATTCTCCGAATACTTCTCGCAAAGTCATTAGTCACCTCCCAGTTGGTACGAAATCTCCAGCAGCAGTTCCATCGGATTGAAAGGCTTGGTGATATAGGCATCCGCCCCCTGTTTCTTGCCCCAGAACTTGTCACTGGCTTCCGATTTTGAAGTGAGCAGGATAACCGGAGTCGCTTTCAGAACCGGGTCGGTTTTCAGGGCGCGGCAGACCTGGAAACCATTTTTCCCCGGCATGATGACATCGAGAATGATCAAGTCAAATTTGCCATCACGGGCAGCCGCTTCCGCCTGTAGTCCATCACGTGTGGTGGTGATCTCGTGAGACGTGGAGCTGAGAACTTCCTGAAGGTAGGCAAGTTCGGTTTCGCTGTCTTCTGCAATCAGAATTTTGGCCATCGGTTACTCCTTTGCTCTCCAAACGTAAGGCGGCACCCCTATCAGAACTCATATTGTGCCGGAACAGGGTGAACAGGGTCATCAATAGCAATAAAACGGCATTCTGTAGGATAACAACCTGAGTATAATGAAATTAAAATATTTTTCAAGAGATAATATGAATGTTTTTTTATAAATGGCTATTCACACGGTGGGCGGAATCGTCAGGCAGGGTAGTGCTTGGAGATAATCGTCAGCAGCTGATCATGCACTTGTGGCATTCCGCAAATCAACAGCCGATCACGATATGGCGAATAGGGGATACCGAACTGATTCGTCGCCAGGCCTCCGGTCTCTTCCAGAAACAGCAGCGCGGCGGCAACATCGTAAGGCTGCAGATCTGATTCCCAGAAACCCTGCAAAAAACCGGCAGCGACATAGCTGAGGTCGAGGGCGGCGGCGCCGAATCTGCGGATGCCGCGGCTGGCATAAAGCACCTCTTCGCAACAGCGGAAGAAACTTTCCTTGAGATCCCTGGAACGATAAGGAAAACCGGTGCCGATTAAAGCCTTTTCCAGATCGGTTGCGAGCGCTGGACGACAGTCCTGGCCATTGCGCTTCAGCCCCTGACCACGAACCGCGCTGAAACATTCCGCAGAAGCCGGCCGCAGCACCACTCCGAGTTCGGACCGGCCATCGACTTCCAGTGCGACTGAGACACAGAATTGCTCCAGCCCGCTGAGGAAATTGGTGGTACCATCGAGAGGATCGATGATCCAGCGCAGCCGGTCATTTCCCCGGGTGCCGGTTTCCTCTCCGAAAAAACCCGCTTCAGGCAGCAGTTTGCCTAATCCATCGAATAGCATCTGTTCCGATTGCAGATCGACTTCGGAAACGTATTCGCGGGCCAGCTTCTCCTCGCCGCCACCGGCGGGCAGTCTGCGGAACCGGCTCAGCTGATAACGGCCGACCTGTTCGACCAGGGGGATCACTTTGTCAAGCAGCTGTCGGTCGGCCATGATTCAGAAGAGCTCTTCTCGATTGATGAAGATCCGGTTTTGCGGATTGAAGGCGCGTCGATACTGGCGGATTTCCAGGATGATGATGTTGATGATGCTCGCGATCGGCACGCCGATGATCATCCCGAGCACGCCGTACAGCTTTCCTCCCATGACGATCGCCAGGATCACCAGCAACGGGTGCAGGTTGGAGACTCGCGAGATGAGAATCGGGATCAGGATGAAATTGTCCAGGATGATCTGGGCGATCAGCAGATAGACGCAGAAGATCCACCAGAACTGCCCCCCCATCCCCAGGTCGACCAGGGCGATCACCAGTCCGGGGATCATGCCGATGATCGGGCCGATATAGGGGAGCAGGTTGGTCACCCCGGCGATGATGCCGAGAATCGGCGCGTAACGGATATCGGTCAGCGACAGTCCCAACCAGACGACGATGCCGATGATCAGGGCCTCCAGAATCCGGCCGCGGATGAAATGGGCGAGTTGCCAGCTGACATGGTCGTAGATGTCGAGCGCCATCTCGAAGTAGCGGTTCGGTGTCAGTGAAATCAGCCCGCGCATAATGCGGCGGCTGTCGCGCAGGAAAAAGAAGGAAAACAGCGGCACCAGCAGGAACAGACTGCCGATCCGCATCGCCGATTTCGGCGTCTGCATCAGCACCAGTTCAAAAGTCGCCTGCGCCCACTCTCTGATCCGTTCGGCAATATCATAGTTCTTGATGAACGGCAGATGCTGTTGGGCCACGGCCAGCAGACTGTTGAGGTATTCGAGAGCACGACTGATATAGCGTGGAAAGTCGGCCTTCAGGGCCTGAACCATCCCCTTCCAGTTGGGGGGGCCGATCAACAGCAGAATCAGCAGGGAAATGCTGAAGATCAGCGCATAGACAATAAAAATGCTGGCGGTGCGACTGATTTTTTCCCCCTCGAAAAATTGCACCATCGGATCGAGCAGAAACATAACGATCAGCGAGATCAGAATCGGCAGGAACAGGCCGTCGGTGGCGGTCCTGAGCATGGCGGTAATGGTGGACGCCGATGAAAAAATGGCGATTCCCGAGGCGATCGCCGCGGTCAGCACCACAAACAGCAGCAACAGCTGGGGGCGGGAAAAAGCGTTGCCGGGGGTCATGAGGTCGATTGCTCTTTGACGCTGGGCTGCTGGCGTAGCAATTCCTGCATGCGCAGGTTGCTCTGATGCAACCGGTCGCTGATCACCCGGGTCAGGCCGAGCAGGATCTTCGAAGCGATCGATGGATGCTTGCGGACCGCTTCAAGCATGTCGGAACGGAACAGGCCGACCAGCACGGTCTGTTCGGTGGTACGCGCCGCAGCCAGTCGGGGCCGTGAAACAGTCAAGGCCACCTCACCGAAAAAATCGCCAGATTCCAGGACCGCCACCTCGACCTCGTGGCCATGCTCATCATGGTTGTAAATCAACACCTGGCCGGTACGGATGGCGTACATCCCGGAACCGATATCCCCCTCTTCGAAAACGATTTCATCCGATTGGTAATTGCGGACATGGACCATGGTTTCCAGAAAAGCGAGATCGCGCCGGTTGAGTTTGCGGAAGATCGGCACTGTTCCCAGGAAGTAGGCCAGCGAGTCTTCGCTGTCGGTCCCGCGGAAGATGTTGCTCCAGAATGGATTCACGACATTCCCTCTTATCGGTCGATTTTGAACACAGATCGAAAAAAGCCATTATACCAATCTGTTAGCGGAGTACCAGATAAAAGAAGGCGTGAGGGGTGAGCCTCGCCCCTTGAACCTAGTGCCTTTATCCTTTTCCCTTTTTCCTTTATCCTGCCTTCATGACCATCGATCTCAGTAAATATCCGGCCGCTTCCGGGGTTTACCAGATGCTCGGCAAGGATGACGAAATCCTCTATGTCGGCAAAGCCAAGCATCTGCGCAACCGGCTACGCAGTTATTTCTCCGCCGCCGGCGACGGACGTGCGCAGATTCCGCTGCTGATGGAGAAGGTCCAGCGGATCGAGGTGATCGTCACCGACACCGAAAAGGAAGCGCTGTTGCTGGAAAATACCCTGATCAAACAGCACCGGCCGCGCTACAATATCGAGCTGCGGGACGATAAAACCTACGTTTCGGTGCGGATCGATCTGCGCGAGGAGTTTCCGGCCCTGCAGGTGGTGCGGCAGGTCAGGAATGACGGCGCCCGCTATTATGGCCCCTACTCCTCGGCCGGGGCGATCCGCGAAACCCTGAAAGAGATCTACCGGATATTTCCGCTTCGCCATTCCGCCATTGAGCGCTGTCGCAAGCGTGGCCGCCCCTGCCTGTTTTATCAGATCGGCCAGTGCAGCGCCCCCTGTCACGGTAAAATCGACAGGGACGCTTACCGTCAGCTGGTCGATGGCGTCATCGATCTGCTGGAAGGACGGGAATCGGCAGTGATCAATCTGCTGCAGCAGAAAATGAGGCAGGCTTCGGAACAGCTGCACTTCGAGGAGGCCGCCCGCTTGCGGGACCAGATTCGCGCCATTGAAAGAAGCGTCGAAAAACAGAAGGTCACCGAACATGGCGGCGGCAACCAGGATGTCATCGGGCTGCATCGGGAGGGGGGCGAAGTCGAGGTAGCGCTGTTGTTCGTCCGTCAGGGGAAATTGATCGGCCGGCGCTGTTTTCCGTTGGAATGGAAGCTCGACCTCCCGGAGTTGCTCTCCGGCTTTCTTCAGGAGTATTACTCCCGCGAGGTGATTCTCCCTGACCAGTTGTTGTTGCCGATCGAGCTGGAAGACCGTGAGTTGCTGGCTGACTGGCTGAGCGAAAAACGGGGGAAAAAGGTCGCTCTGCTGGCGCCGCAACGGGGGGAAAAGAAGCGCCTCTGCCGGTTGGCCCAGCGCAACGCCCGCGAGGCTTACCGGCAACGCGGCAGCCGGCGCGAAGCCCGCGAGCAGTTGCTGGATGATCTGCAACGGAAGTTCCAGCTGCCATCCCGGCCGCGGCGCATCGAATGCTTCGATATCTCCAACGTTCAGGGGAATCAGTCGGTCGGCAGCATGGCGGTGCTGATCGATGGCGAGGCGGCCACCTCGGAGTACCGGCGTTTCAAGATAAAAACCGTCGCCGGGGCGGATGATTACGCCTCGCTTGCCGAAGTCCTGCGGCGGCGGCTGCAGCGAGGTTTGGAGGACCAGCTGCTGCCGGAGATGATCCTGATCGATGGCGGCAAGGGTCAGCTCGGTATCTTGTGTGCGGTTCTGGAAGAATTTCAACTGCAAGGGCAAATCGGCGCCGTCGGGATCGCCAAAAGCCGGGTGCTGGCCAATGTCCGCGGACGGGCGGTCGAACGGAGCGAGGAACGTTTTTTCCTGCCGGGCCGGAAAAATCCGCTCGGTTTTCGTAGCGGTTCGGCGACGTTGTTCCTGCTGGAACGACTGCGCGACGAAGCACATCGGTTCGCCATCAGCTATCATCGCAAGCTGCGCGGCAAGGCCGGCCTGCGCTCCCCCCTCGAAGAGATTCCCGGCATTGGTCCGGCCCGGCGCAAGGCGCTGTTGAAATACTTCGGGAGTTTGAAACGTATCCGCGCCGCATCCCTGGAAGACCTCCGACAAATGCCGGGCCTTCCGGAGCGTCTTGCCGAAAATATTTATCAGACGCTTAAAGGATAAAATCGCCTGTTCAGGTAAACAGTTCGACTTCGCCGGTTCCCTTTCCTCTGCGAAGAGCTGACCCCAGGCCCAGCGCCCGAAGGTCGGTAAACTTTCCCGGCAATGCATCGTACCAGTTCTTCATGCGGCTGGCGGGTATTGAAATGCAGGTCGTACAATACTTTTTTGCATGGCAGTAATAGTTATTTTAGACAAAGGTGTTTCAGGTGCGGTCGCTTTCTAAACACTTTCGACTTAAGGATCAACCGTTCAGGAGGTTCGGTTTGAATCATATTTACATGCCAACCCCATTGTGCTGCTCTATTTCCAGATATCAGACGAACATAAATAAGAAATTTTGGTTATATTTATCAGGTCATAATTTCCACCAATGAGAAAGGATGTGATTAAAGAGAGGTGTTTTATCATCCGAAAAGAGTTGGACAAGTCCCTAATTATCTTGCATTGTAAGTGAAGTCGACAATACCGGAATCGGTTTCTCCCGAAAAAGGAGTTCGAGTCGGAAGAAAATGCAGTACGAAACCAAAAAACGCTCCATCCTCAAAGCAATTTCCTGGCGAACCTGGGCGACACTGACAACAGCAATTCTCGTTTTCGTTTTTACCGGAAAATTTGCTCTGGCGATTACAGTCGGTTTATTAGAAGTATTCGCCAAAATGGGGCTCTATTTTTTTCACGAACGGCTGTGGCAGAAAATCCACTGGGGGAAGCAAGAAGTTCCGTCATTTGTCCTCTGGTTTACCGGTTTGCCGGCCTCGGGAAAAAAGGAACTGGCCAACCGGGTATTTCAGGAACTGAAACGTCAACGGCTGAAAGTGGAGAGAATCGACAGTAAAGACGTGCGCCCGTTATTTCCAGAAGTTGGTTTTTCTCCAGATGAGGTTAATCGGCATGTGAAACGGGCCGGTCATCTTTGTGCCATGCTGGAAAAGAATGGCATTATTGTCGTTGCCTCTTTTGTTTCCCCTTATGAAAAAAGCCGTATGGCAGCGCGTAATCTCGGCAAGAATTTCGTCGAGGTTTACCTGAAAACAACTGTCGAGGAATGTGAAAAACGGGATGAAAAAGGACATTATGCGAAGGCTCGACGGGGGGAATATCATGACTTCCCGGGGATCGACGTTGCCTATGAAGAATCCTCTGCGGCAGAAATTGTCATTGAGGTCGATAACGTCTCCGTCGCGGAGGCCACCAACAGAATTGTTGAGTATCTAAAAGAAAATATCTTGAACGGAAAGAATCTGCGCATTGCTCCACGAGAAAATGAGGCAGCAGTTCATCCTTCAGATGCCTGAACGAAAAGGTTGAAAAGTTGATGAAACTAAATAAGACGCATCTTCGCCAACTCGAAGCGGAAAGTATCCATATTATCCGTGAGGTGGTCGCTGAATTTGAAAACCCGGTCATGTTGTATTCAATCGGCAAGGATTCGTCGGTTATGCTCCATCTGGCCCGCAAAGCTTTTTATCCGGCCAAGCCTCCGTTTCCCCTGATGCATGTCGATACCACCTGGAAATTTCGTGAAATGATTGAATTTCGCGACCGGATGGCGCAGGAATATGACTTCGATCTGTTGATTTATACCAACGAGGATGGCGTCAAGCAGGGGATCAATCCTTTTACCCACGGCAGCGCTCTCTATACCGATATCATGAAAACTGAAGGGCTTAAACAGGCGTTGAATAAGTATAAATTCGATGCGGCCTTCGGCGGGGCGAGACGCGATGAGGAAAAATCGCGAGCCAAGGAGCGGATCTTCTCATTCAGGACCGAAAACCATCGTTGGGACCCGAAAAGCCAGCGTCCGGAACTCTGGAATCTTTATAACGCCAAAGTGCGCCCCGGTGAAAGCATCCGGGCGTTCCCCCTTTCCAACTGGACGGAGTTGGATATCTGGCAATACATCTACCTGGAAGAAATCCCGATCGTGCCCCTCTATTATTCAGCGATTCGGCCGGTTATCGAGCGGGACGGCATGCTGATTCTGGTCGACGACGACCGGCTCAAGCTCCTGCCGGACGAAGAGGTGCAAATGAAATCGGTTCGGTTCCGCACCCTCGGCTGCTATCCGCTGACCGGAGCCGTAGAATCCACGGCCGCGACCCTGCCGGATATCATACAGGAAATGTTGTTGACCCGTACCTCCGAGCGGCAGGGGCGCCTGATCGATCATGATCAGGCCGGCTCGATGGAGAAGAAGAAGCAGGAAGGGTATTTCTAGCTGTAAGCCATAAGCTTTAAGCTGTAAGAAAAGGCAAAAAGCATCATAATTTCCAAGCTTACAACTGGGATTAAACAAATCGGAGGGGGAAAATGAATTTTGAAAATTTGGATGTATGGAAACGTGCTTGCCAGCTTTCAGCCGAAGTGTATTCGACTTTGAAAGATTTGCGAGATTTTGGATTCAAGGACCAGATAACTCGGTCGTCTCTGTCGGTTCCGAGCAACATAGCCGAAGGAATGGTTAAGCCGACCGGAAAAGATAAAGTGAAATACCTTCACATTGCCAATGGATCTTGCGTCGAAATGCGTACGCAAGCCTATATCGGCATGAAAATTGGTTACATACAACCTGGTGTTGGCTGCCAATGGGTTCAAGAAACAAAAGAAATTAGTTCTATGATATCCGGCTTGATAGGGAAAATAGAGAAGTAACGAATTTAAACTTACAGCTTACGGCATACAGCTTAAAGCTATCGAAAACGGAGTTTTCGAGAATGTCTCACCAATCTGAATTAATCGCTGAAGATATCCACGCCTATCTGAAAGCCCAGGAAGAGAAGACCATGCTGCGGTTTATTACCTGCGGCAGCGTCGATGACGGCAAAAGCACCCTGATCGGGCGGCTGCTCTGGGATTCCAAGCTGATTTTCGAGGATCAACTTGCCGCTCTTGAGGTGGACAGCAAGAAAGTCGGCACCCAGGGGGAAGACATCGACTACGCCCTGCTGCTCGATGGTTTGCAAGCCGAGCGGGAACAGGGGATCACCATCGACGTCGCTTACCGGTTTTTCTCCACCGACAAGCGGAAATTCATTGTCGCCGACACCCCTGGACATGAGCAATATACCCGCAATATGGTGACCGGGGCTTCGACAGCCGAAGTCGCCGTGATACTGATCGATGCTCGCAAAGGAATTTTGACCCAGACTCGCCGGCACAGTTATCTGGTCTCCCTGGTTGGTATCCGCAAGGTTGTTCTGGCGATCAACAAAATGGACCTGGTTGATTATTCGGAAAGTAAATTCAATGTCATCCGCAAAGAATACGAACTGTTTGCGAAAGATCTGGGTTTCGAGCAGATTACCGCTATCCCGCTGTCGGCGCTCAAAGGGACGAATGTTATACATTCGGGCTGTAAGCCGGAAGCTGTAAGCGGTAAGAAAGATCAAAAACTTAAAGCTGATAGCTTACAGCTTACAGCTGACGGTTCCTTGACTCCCTGGTATCAGGGACCGACACTTCTAAACTACCTTGAAACAGTTGAAATCAATGACATCGCTGAAAGCAAGCCCTTCCGCATGCGGGTGCAGTGGGTCAATCGTCCCGATCTCGATTTCCGCGGTTTTTGTGGAACCATCGCGTCCGGGAAAATATGCCCGGGCGATGAAGTCGTTGTTCCCTCATCCGGTCAGCAGAGCAAAGTAGCGCGGATTGTCACCATGGACGGCGATCTTGAAGAGGCCATCGCCGGTCAAGCGATTACGCTCACACTTGAGGATGAAATCGATATCAGCCGCGGCGATATGCTCACCACCCCGTTGGTCCGTCCCGCGCATGCCGATCAGTTTGAAGCCAAGGTCGTCTGGATGCATGAGGAACCTCTGCTTCCGGGGCGGAGCTACCTGCTCAAGGCCGGCTCTGCGACGGCTCCCGCCCAGGTCACCGACCTGAAGCGCAAGGTGAACGTCAACACGCTGCAGCTGGAGCCGGGCAAGAAACTGGAGATGAACGAGGTCGGCGTCTGCAACATCAGCATCAACCGGGCAATCTCCTTCGATCCCTACCAGGAAAACCGTCATACCGGCAACTTCATCCTCATCGATCGGTTCACCAATGCCACGGTCGGCGCCGGGATGATCGATTTTCCGTTGCGCCGGGCCACCAACATCCACTGGCAGTCGATCGACCTCGACAAACAGACCCGCGCCGAACTCAAAGGGCAGAAGGCCAGGGCGCTCTGGTTTACCGGTCTATCCGGAGCCGGCAAATCGACGGTCGCCAATCTGGTAGAGAAGAAACTCCACTCAATGGGCAAGCATACCTACATCCTCGATGGCGACAACGTCCGTCACGGCCTCAACCGCGACCTCGGTTTTACCGATGCTGACCGCGTGGAAAACATCCGCCGGGTGGCGGAAGCGGCAAAACTTTTCGTCGATGCCGGGATGATCGTGCTGGTTTCCTTTATCTCTCCATTCAAAGGCGAGCGGCAGATGGCCAGGGATCTATTGGAAAAGGATGAATTTATCGAGGTCTTTGTCAGCACGCCCCTCGAAGTCTGCGAGCAGCGCGACCCGAAAGGCCTTTACAAAAAGGCCCGGGCGGGGGAATTAAAGAATTTCACCGGCATTGATTCGGCCTATGAAGCGCCGGAAAATCCCGAGATCATTCTGGACGGAGCGAGCTATTCCGCCGAAGAACTGGCAGAGCAGGTGGTTCGGGAGTTGTTTGGATAAGGCAGACTTTAGGCTCTCGGCTCTCGGCTCTCGGCAATAGGTAAAAGGCACGAGGCTGGAGGCTGGATGTTCGAGGGGCGAGGTGAAATAATAAAATGAGTATTTACCTTTTGCCAAGAGCCTCGGGCTTTGTGCCTGAATTAAAAGGATCTTCTAAGCTTAAACCTTAAATCATTTTTGATTGCCACTCATCGGAAATAGGAATAAGACTTTGGCTTCAGAACAGGACCTGCAGCAAGTCAGACAGATCATTCTGGAAAAACTCGGCAAACATTCTGCACAAGTTTTTCTGTTTGGTTCGCAGGCAACCGGCCGTGCTGTAGGCGCATCGGATATCGATGTTGCTGTGTTGCCAAAAGATGAATTGCCTGTTGGGTTATTGAGTCTGGTAAGAGAAGCTCTCGAGCAGAGCAATATCCCTTTTCGTGTGGATCTTGTGGATCTGTCAAAAGCAGATGAATCTTTTCGTCAAAGGGTTATGAGGGAGGGCATACAATGGATCGCTTGAAAGAGAGATTTGAAGTTGCCACAAAAGCTTTAGCCACGCTGTGTGAATTGCCCTTAAAGGGGCCTGTTGACAAAGTGGTTCGGGATGCGGCAATCCAAAGGTTCGAATACACCTTTGAAGCAATCTGGAAGGCGGCACAGCTTTATTTACGAGAACATGAAGGAATGGAACAGGGTTCGCCCAAAGGGGTGGTCCGTGCCTGCCACCAGGTTCAAGTGTTGACCGAGGAACAAGCTCGGAAAGCACTGGAAATGGTCGATGATCGCAACCTGACGGTCCATACTTACAATGAAGAATTGGCAATTCAGATATTCTCTCGGCTGGATGAGTATTCCATGCTTATGCAGAATTGGCTTCAGGCAATGGAAGAAAAAGTTCGCTGAAAGGCGAGGTCCGAGGCAAACGGGAAAGGTCAAAAGTTGTCAGCCAACGCCTTGAACTTCGGTTTTAACCACTGAGGACACCGAGAACACTGAGAAATCCTTGAGGAAGGCAGAAATAAATTAAGAGATATTTACCTTTAGGAGTTGCCCGGTTATCGCAGGCGCCGCCAGTGGGTTGACAGGTGGTTAGCCGGCGTGAATTTCGCTATTATCCATGGTTCAAGACCTGTTCCTTTTTTTTTGGGGGGGGGATGTAATGGATGAATCGTGCCACGATGAGCTCACAGAAAAGATCATCGGTGCTGCAATTGCTGTTCACCGTGAGTTGGGTCCGGGTCTGCTTAAATCGACATAAGAAACCTGTCTTGCACATGAGCTCGTACAGCGTGGGTTGTGGGTGGAAAAGCAAAAGGATCTTCCTGTTCTATACCGGGATATAAAGCTTGATTGTGGATACAGGATTGACCTACTGGTTGAAGGAAAAGTGATTCTTGAACTGAAAACTGTCGATAAGTTGATGCCTATCCATCATGCCCAATTGATCACCTACTTGAAGTTGTCCGACTGCCGAATAGGACATTTAATCAATTTCAACGAGGTCCGCCTAAAAGAAGGCATTCGGCGGATTGCCGTTTAGAAAAAAAGAAAGGTTTCTCTCTGTGTTCTCAGTGGTTAAAGTTCTTGAAGATGTGTGCGAAATTGCTAGGTCTGCCGGCGACGCCATCATGGAAATCTATGACGGCGATCATGCCGTCGAATACAAAGACGACAAATCTCCTTTGACTGCGGCCGACAAGGCGTCGCACGAGGTCATCGTCGCTGGATTGAAGAAGCATTTTCCTGACATTCCGATCCTGTCGGAAGAAGGGAAGGACATCCCCTACGACGAGCGAAAAAACTGGTCCAGATTCTGGCTGGTTGATCCTCTTGATGGGACCAAGGAGTTCATCAAGCGCAACGGCGAGTTTACCGTCAATATTGCGCTGGTAGAGGACGGCGCCCCGGTGTTGGGCGTGGTTTACGTGCCGGTTCAGGGCAAGATGTATTCTGGTATTGTAGGACAAGGGGCATGGTGTGAGACCCGAGGCCCGAAGCCCGAGACAAAAGAAATCAAAGTGCGGAAACCTGATCCTGAAAAGGGTTTGACAGTGGTGATGAGTCGCTCACATCCTTCGCCCGAACTGGAAGCGTATCTTAAGGATATTAAGGTTGCTGAGGCATTGCCGGTTGGCAGTTCTTTGAAGATTTGTGTTGTAGCGGAAGGAAAGGCGGATCTCTATCCGCGTCTCGGACCGACCATGGAGTGGGACACCGCCGCTGGTCATGCTGTGGCTATCGCGGCTGGCGGCAGTGTTAAAACCCCGGAGGGGGAAGTTTTGTCATATAACAAGGAAAACCTTCTCAATCCGTATTTTGTGGTAAAAGGAGGGTAGCAGTTTGCGGTTTTGGGGAAGGGAAATGTATCTTAGGCAAACCTGTCGATGTGAGTGATTTGTCGAAAAGTCCAAATTCGTGGATTTTGTCCTGAGTGAGGGACTTCGCCTTGATGCCTGATTATTGTTCGCGGAGGTTGGCGCCAATGGACAACCTTAAAATGAAACTTGTCGAAGCACTCCTGAGGGTTCTGCCCGATTGTCAGGCTATCTATCGGTTCGGCAGTTGGGGGACGACGGCCGAGCGTCCCGAGAGTGACATCGATCTGGCCGTCTTGCCGGTGAATCCACTCGACCCGGCATGGTGCTGGGAGCTGGCCCAATCGTTGGCTTCCCTCGCCAAGCAGGATGTCGATCTGGTGGATTTGACCCAGGCATCAACGGTCCTGCGGATGCAGGTGGTGGCTCAGGGGGAGCGGATCTACTGCTCCGACGAAGCCGAAGCGGAAATGTTTGAGGACAGGGTTTTTTCCAGCTATGCCCGACTTAACGAGGAGCGCCGGGAGATTCTATCGGACGTGCGTCGACGGGGGAGTATCTATGGCAAGTGATGTTCTTCTCAATAAAGTGGCCATCGTTGAGCGCTGCCTCGCGCGGGTCGAGGCTGAATATCGGGGCCACGAAGAAGAGCTTGAGACGAATTTCACCAGACAGGATTCGATCATTCTTAATCTGCAGCGAGCCTGCGAAGCGGCGATTGACGGCGCAATGCATCTGGTGCGGGTCAGAAAGCTGGGGGTGCCACAGGAAACGCGCGAAGCGTTCAGCATGCTCTGCGAGGCCGGAATTATCACCCAAAGGCTGCGGGATCGCCTGCAGGCCATGGTCGGTTTTCGTAATATTGCCGTCCATGATTATCGAAAATTGAACCTGGCCGTTGTCAGAAGTATTCTGGAAACCCGTCTGGCGGATTTTCGGGAGTTCGGAGAGGCCATCTTGCGGGCCGAGGAATGATGACCGTATTCCACCCCCTAGAGGCAGCGCGGGAAACATAACGCATGGCGAGGACGTCAACAGCTTTTCGCGTTCCGCAAACCGCGTCCTGGATTGAAGAAACATTTCCCCGATATCCCGATCCTGTCGGAAGAGGGGAAAGATATCCCGTACGGGGTCCGTAAAGCCTGGTCCCGCTTCTGGCTGGTCGATCCTCTTGATGGGACCAAGGAGTTCATTAAGCGTAACGGTGAGTTTACCGTCAATATTGCCTTGGTGGAGGACGGTGCCCCGGTGTTGGACGTGGTTTACGTGCCGGTTTAGGGCAAGATGGATTCCGGCATTGTTGGACAAGGGGCATGGTGTGAGGCCCGAGGCAAAAGAAATCAAAGTGCGGAAACCTGAGCCTGAAATGGGTTTGACAGTGGTGATGAGTCGTTCTCATCCTTCGCCCGAGTTGGAAGAATATCTGGAATGTATCAAAGTAGCAGAAGCTTTGCCGGTCGGCAGTTCTCTCAAACTTTGCGCCGTCGCCGAGGGTATAGCCGACCTCTATCCCCGGCTGGGCCCGACCATGGAATGGGACACCGCCGCCGGGCAGGCAGTGGTTGTTGCGGCTGGGGGGATAGTGAGAACTCCGAACGGGGAGGTATTGTTTTATAATAAGGAAAATTTACTGAATCCGCATTTTATCGTTAATGGATCAGATTGAAGATTCCCTTGCTTTGCCCCTTGAACCAGGGGATTTCCCGAAACAATTTCAAATTGACATCCCATAACGATCCTGCTAGGTAATGTGATCGGCCAAACAAGCTTTTTTCATGTTTTGCCATAGAAAATAATTTGCTTTTGGGGGAATGGACAAGTTTGAAGTTATTTGGGTTAACACTGATTTTTGTCGGCTTGTTTATTGCCCCCTGTCCAGTCTTCGGTAGTGCTAGTTCGGCCAACCTGCCATTGGATAGCCCTGTTTACTCCGATTTGGACAAACTGTCGGGACTCGGACTGATCGATTCAAGTCTGCAGGGGATGCGTCCCTACACTCGTCTCGAAGCCGCCAGGCAGGTGGCTGAGGCTCGTGGTCATGCGACAGCTGGTGACGCGACTGCTGTCGTCCGGCAAATTCTCCGCCGGCTGGAAACTGAACTGCATGATCAACTGGTAGAACTGCATGTGCTGGTAGGTGAAGCGCCCGATACCTATTTCAAACCCCTGCGCAGTGTCGAGATCAGCTATCTTCATCAGGATGGCGAGGCGTCGGCCATTCCCAGAACCAATGCCCACCAAATAGCCCTCAACTACAACAATTTCGGCATCGATTACGACAATCATAACAACGGGCAGCTGACCTTAAGTAGCGAGGCCAGAATAGCCCGGTTCTTTTTGCTCGACATCCGCCCGACCCTGGAGATCAGGGATCAGGAAGGGACCAATCTGCAACTTCTTGAGGGAAGGGCGGCTCTCCAACTGGGTTCTTTTGAAGTCTCCGTCGGGCGCCAATCCCTCTGGTGGGGACAAGGGCGCCATGGTTCTCTGGTGCTGACCAACAACGCCGAACCGCTTGACATGTTGCGCTTCACCAACCCCGCTCCCGTGCTTCTTCCCTGGGTTTTCGAATACCTCGGACCATTCCGGTTTGATCTGTTCTGGAGCCGTCTGGAAAGCGATCGGGTGGTACCGAAGCCGTATTTTGCCGGGTTACGGTTCAATTTCAAACCCTTGCCCTGGTTCGAAATCGGCGCTTCCCGGACGATCATGTTCGGCGGTAAGGGGCGGCCGAAGATCGGTTGGGACGAATTTTTAACCATCCTCGGGGGGAAAAACCTGCGCGGAGGAGTGGACACCAGCAATTCTGTCGCAGCGCTGGACGCGCGGCTGCGGTTGCCTTGCCTCTGGGGGACCGAAATTTACGGTGAGTATGGTGGCGAGGATGAAGCCGGGCACTTTCTGGCCAATGACGCGTGGTTGGCAGGAGTGTTCCTCCCAAAAGTCGAACCGACCGGGAGGGCCAGCCTGCGGCTTGAATATGCCGACCTGAGCAGAATCGACAACAATTCTCCGGTCTGGTATCGTCACGGAATCTACCGCTCCGGTTACACCTATCAGGGGAAGATCATGGGCCATCATGCCGGTGGCGCGGCAAAAGATATTTATTCCGAATTGCGAATATACCTTCCTCGCGATCTGACTCTGTGTTTGAATTTCGATAGCGAGAAACGAGGTTATGATCAGCCGGTCTTAGAGGAACATCTTGAACCGGGTTTGGGGCTGATTTGGCAGATGAACCAAAATACGCGTGTGGAATTTATTTATCGCTTCGATCAGGTCAATAATTATAATTATAGAGATGGCAACGATCAGGATTTCCATGTTTCCCGCGTCGGTCTGACCTTTAACTGGTAGCTATCGGGAGCTTTCCGGAGGTTTAAAAGTGATTTTGAGAATTTTTCGCCGGGCTTTTATTGGCTTGCTCATTTCCCTGCTTTTGACAGTACCGGTTCTCGCTGAAGGAGGTGCCCTGATGGGACCCCCTTCAAGGACGATGAGCGGCCTGGGGATTACTGAAAATAATGTGCAGCAAGGGGCGGCAATCGGCGCAAAGTCTTCGACGATCAACTCCGAACAATCAAATGCCAGCTCGATAACCGGTATTGAATCTCTCGGTTCGCCTACTGTCGGCTCCGAACCTGATATGCAGACCAATGTTCCTAAGAACGCCCCTCCTGGGGAACTTCCCCCGACAGTTACCGAAATACCATCTTCTGCGGAAATCTACTTTAATGCCGATGGAACTGGGCAGGTGGGGGGCGGCGAAAGCGGGATCCAACCGGCGGCGCCGGTAGAAACAAAACTGTTGCAGTTCGGCTATGATTTTTTCCGAAATGGCGAGTTCAAACCGAATCAGCAAGCATTGGTCGGACCGGATTATGTGATCGGTCCGGGGGACTCATTACGGATTGACGTCTGGGGGAATATCGAAGGGAATTATCCCGTCACGGTTGACCGCAATGGTGAAATAACCCTGCCGAAAGTCGGTGTCATCAATCTCTGGGGGCAGACCTTTGCCCAGACAAAGGAAACAATCCGAAAACAGATCAGCAAATATTTCAAGGATTTTGAACTGAATGTCACCATGGGGGGCCTCCGCTCGATCCAGATCTTTCTGGTCGGAGAGGTCAGTTCCCCCGGGACTTATCAGGTCAGTTCCCTGTCCACTTTGGTAACAGCTCTGTCCTCCGCCGGTGGCCCGGCCAAATCGGGGAGCCTGCGCAAAATTGAATTATTGCGCAATGGGAAGAGGGTTCAAACCATCGATCTGTACGATTTTTTTCTGCGTGGGGACAAAAGCGCCGATATTCGCCTGCAGTCCGGCGATACTATCTTCGTGCCGATCGTCGGTCCGTTGGTGGGTGTTGCCGGCAATGTCCGGCGTCCGGCGATATATGAGTTGAAGGGAGAGGAGACGGTCCGGGATGCATTGGACCTGGCTGGCGGGTTGATACCCACCGCCTATCTGCAGAAGGTGCAGGTTAATCGGGTTGAAATTCACAAGTCCAGGATTGTTCTCGACCTCAACCTCACCGCAGGCAATGCGTCCGATAATGCGATGCAGATGGCGTTGCAGGATCGCGACCTCATTAAAGTTGCGCCGATTGCAATAGCTACGGGTTATGTGACCCTGGATGGTTTTGCGGCCCGTCCGGGCCGTTACCAGCTCACCCCGGGGATGCGGTTGAAAGACCTGATCCTGCCTTACGATAATCTTCTGCCGGAATTCTATCCGGGCCTGGCACAGATCACCCGGCTGAATCCTCCCGAATACCGTCCGGGGATTCTGACTGTCAACCTGGGGAAAGCTCTGCAGGGAGATCCGCAGCATAACCTGTTGCTGCAAGAGTATGACACGGTCAAACTTTTTTCCCGCTGGCAGATGGAAGAAACTCCGCAGGTGGTCGTTTCCGGCGCGGTTCTCATTCCGGGGAACTACCAGCTTTATGAACATATGACAGTCAAAGATCTGGTGACCCTGGCAGGAAATGTCAAGAGAACCGCTTTTTTGGGGGATGCCGAGATCACCCGCTATCTTCCGTCCGGGCTGGAAACGAAGACCGAACGTTTGACCATTGATCTGCAGAAAGCGCTGCAGGGCGATCCGCTGAATAATCTCGAACTGCTCCCCGATGATCATCTGTTTGTCCGTAACGTGCCTGATTCAGGTGAGAAGTTTTTCGTTCAGGTGCAGGGAGAAGTCCTTTTCCCGGGTCAGTATGCCATCGCCAAGGGAGAACGGCTCAGTTCCGTGTTGACCCGTGCCGGAGGTTTTACCAACAAAGCTTATCTGCGCGGCGCGGTCTTTCAGCGAGAGTCATTAAAAGCTATTCAACGGCAACAGCTTGACAAGCTGATTTTTGAGCAGGAACAGGCAATTTATCGCACTTCAGCTGATCTTGCATCGGGGGCGTTTGACGCTACGGAGGTTGCAGCAGCCCAAGCGATTCTTGATAGTCGAAAACAACTGATAGAAAAACTCAAGCAGTCACCTGTGACCGGACGGATGGTGATCCATCTGGCTGATCTAAAAACTTTTCCTGGCACGCCCTCTGACGTAGAAGTGCTGCCGGGCGATACGATAATTATCCCGGAAAATCCCAAATCGGTATCTGTTCTCGGTGAGGTTTACAACCCGACCTCCTTAACCTATGTGCCAGGGAAATCGGTTTCTTACTATCTCACAGAAGTTGGGGGGGCCAAGACTTCTGCCGAGAAGTCGGATATGTTTATCATCCGCGCAAACGGCACTGTGCTCAGCAAACAGCAAAGTGGTCTTGGTGTGAAATGGGACAGCGAAAACTGGCGCTGGGTTTTCGGGGGATTCAACGTCACGGAACTCTATCCCGGTGACGCTGTCCTGGTGCCGGAAAAGGTCAAAAGCACCGATGTTATGCGCGAGGTGAAGGATGTCACCACTATTATCTACCAAATGGCCCTTGGAGCCGCAGCGGTGGCGAGTTTTTAGTATTTAATTCTAGGCTTTAGGCGCTGGGCTTATGGCTCTAGGATCAGGTGTTAGGAGGGGGGAATGGGCAGGGGTGGTTTTAAAGAGTTGGTAGTATGGCAACGTGCTAAGGAGTTGGCAGTTCTGATATATAAGGTTACAAATCTGGGACCATTTATAAAAGACTATGCGCTGAAAGAGCAGATGAGACGGGCAGCAGTTTCTGTGCCTTCGAATATAGCTGAGGGTGATGAAAGAGATACTGACAAAGAAGCTGTGAGGTTTTTCTTTATAGCCAAAGGCTCTGCAGCCGAACTTCAGACCCAAGCCATGATTGCAAGCGAAGTCGGGTATTTAGACCCACAAACATATTTGGCCATTGACAAGGCTTGCGTGGAAATTGGAAGTATGCTGGCAAGACTGATCACTTCAAGAAGCAGAACATTTAAATATTAGGCATTAGGTACCAGGTACGAGGCATTAGGCTCTTGGCGCTAGCCATAAAAGTATCGGGTGCTAGGCTTGAGGCTTCGAGAATTTAAGCTCAAAACCTAGTGCCCAAAGCCCATTGCCTAGCGCCCAAAGCTCTTAACCTCATTCGCTAAAAAGATCTTATAGATTTTTGGGTCCTTGACCGATACAGAGAAAACCATGACTGAAGACCAGAAATTAAATAATACCGAATCAATTCGCCAGCAAGAATTCGAAGACGACGAAATCAATCTTCTCGAATACCTCCTGGTGGTTGTAAAACACAAAAAGATGATCCTGTCCACAATGGTTGTTACCTTTGTTTTGGCCTGCCTGGCAACTCTTTTAATGCCGAATAT
>Ga0210086_1000019_pt1 | contig 121800 bp, 105 predicted proteins | sample China_Galinas_PW_3_FD_184867 | JGI IMG/M metagenome (GOLD analysis project Ga0210086, IMG submission 184867) | Wetland microbial communities from San Francisco Bay, California, USA, that impact long-term carbon sequestration - China_Galinas_PWB_D2... | ecosystem: Environmental > Aquatic >...
CCGGGTTATCCACAGATGCGGCGCGGCCGCCGGGCCGGATGGTGCGCGTAGTGGCCATCCGGCGAATTCCGGGCATGTGGATAAACCTGTGGAAACTGTGGATAGCTCGGTCATTGCTGTGCGGTCCCGGTTGCTGAAGATGCACTGCGTGCCAGAATCGGCGCACGGATCGCCGGTCCGACGTGCCGCACTCCGACGCTTCGCTTTCCCCCGCCAGCGGGCATACACCCTGCCCGCCGGATCTGATTCCCGGGTCGCTTCGCTCCTGCCCGCCGGATCTGATTCCCGGGTCGCTTCGCTCCTGCCCGCCGGATCTGATTCCCGGGTCGCTTCGCTCCTGCCCGCCGGATCTGATCGCTAGGCTGGTCCCGATGATTCAGGTGTGTTCCCAGTGTGGGACGCGGTGGAACGTGCATAGCCGCCAGCGCGTCTGGTGCCCCCGTTGCCACGGGGCGTTGATGGCACCGTCGGACGCCCCCGATCCGCGCTGGAACCCCGCCGCCGCGACTCACCCGCCGACGCGCCCCCCGACCCGGCCGCCGAGTGGTCCGCGGCTACCCCAGGGCTTCCGCTGGATCGCGGTGCGTCCGGGGCCGCCGCCCCCGCCGCGGCGTCGGCGACACCCGCTCGGACCTACGCCGCGCTACATGTACATCCCGCGTTGGGGCCTGGTCGACCACATCGCGCCGACGCCCGTCGCGGCGGAGACCGCCGCCAGGAAGGGGCCCTCCGTTGTCGCGGTGCACGCGGCGTTGTTGTCAGCCGTGACGGTCCTTGGCCTGGCTGCGTTGGTGCACATCGTGCGCTACGTGCTACTGCTGATCAACCGAACCGCGCTGCTTCCGTCGCTGCTCGCGACCGCCGAGCTGTTGCTTGGTGCCCTGGTCAGCCTCGCGGCCATCGTCGCTGTGATCCTCGCGGCCGCCGTCCTCACGTCGTGGCTGATCGCACGGCGCTCGGCCGTGTTCGCCCACCTCGGGCAGGACGACCCGCGCCCGGTGTGGTCGTTGTGGGTCGGCTGTATGGTCCCCGTCGTCAACCTGGTTTGGGCACCGGTGTTCGTCATCGAACTGGCCCATGCCGAGGACTCGCAGGCCCGGCTCCGTCACCCCATCGCCGCGTGGTGGGTGACCTGGGTCTTCTCGACCGCCATCTCGATCTTCGCCTCGGCGACCAGTTTCACCACCGAGGCGCAGGGCGTCGCCGACAACACGGTCGCGGTCATCATCGCCTATCTGGCGGGCATGGCAGCTGTGCTGCTGCTGTGGCGGGTGTTCGACGCCTTCGTGCGCAAGCCAGTCGAACGTCCGCTGCACCACTGGGTGATCGTGGCCACCGATCGGTCCGACGCCGGCGACACCGAAACACCGTCAGCGGTTGAGAGGGAACCGCAGGAACCGGCACCATTAGGCGTATGACGTCGGGCGACGGACCGTTTGGCGGGCACCCTTTCGTGGTCGCCCACCGCGGGGCGTCGGCCGACCGTCCGGAACATACGCTGGCCGCCTACGAGCTTGCGCTGCGAGAAGGTGCCGACGGCGTCGAGTGCGACGTGCGGCTCACCCGCGACGGGCACCTGGTCTGCGTGCACGACCGCAAGGTGGATCGCACCTCGACGGGCACCGGGCTGGTCAGCGAGAAGACCTTGGCCGAACTCAAGGGATTGGACTGGGGTGCCTGGCATGGCAGCTGGCGCCCCGACGGCGCTCTGGGCGACACCGGGTTGCTCACCCTCGACGACTTGGTCCGGTTGGTCCTGGACTGGAACCGGCCGGTGAAGATCTTCATCGAGACCAAGCACCCGGTGCGCTACGGCGCCCTGGTCGAGAGCAAGGTGTTGGCGCTGCTGCACCGCTACGGGATCGCTTCACCGCCATCGGCGGATCTGTCCCGCGCAGTGGTGATGTCCTTCTCGGCTGCCGCGGTGTGGCGTATCCGGCGGGCTGCTCCGCTTCTGCCGACGGTGCTCCTGGGTGAAACCTCGCGCTTCCTGGGCGGCAGTGCCGCCACGACCGTGGGCGCCACGGCAGTCGGTCCGTCGATTTCCACCCTCCGCGATCATCCCGAACTGGTCGACCGCGCCGCGGCGCAGGGACGTGCCATGTACTGCTGGACCATCGACCATTACGAGGACGTCGGGTTCTGCCGCGACCTTGGCGTCGGCTGGATCGCCACCAACCATCCCGGCCGTACCAAGGCCTGGCTGCAGGACGGGTTGACCGGCGCCGGTCGCGACTGATCGGCCTGGTAGGCGGGCAACAACTCCGCCGGGGCGCAGCCCGTCACGGCTGCGCGTCGAGCACCTCTTGGGGGATCGCCGAGTCGGTGCGCAGGGCGTCGAACAACTCGGCCGCGGCGGCGGCGTCCCACACCACGACCGACCCGGAGCTGTTGCCGGTGAATTCCCCGATCGGCACGGTGACCGTGGTGGTCGATCCGTGCAGTGCCCAGCCCAGCCGTGCGAGATCCCAGACGTGGTCTTCCTCGTCGACGCTCATCGCGGCGACGGCGGCGTGGGGCACCGAATACCAGCGCCATGGGTTGAGCCAGACCGCCGGGCTGGCGACTCTGTGCAGCAGCGCCGACACGAACTGCCGCTGATGAACCATGCGGTCCAGATCCGCACGCGGCGTTGCGCGGCTGCGGACATAGCCCAGCGCCTCGCGGCCATTGAGCCGCTGGCAGCCGGCGGGCAGATCGATGCCGGCGAGCGGGTCGTCGATCGGTTCGGCAGGGCAGACCTCGACGCCGCCCAGCGCATCGACGAGCACGGCGAAGCCGCCGAAGCCGACCTCGGCGTAGTGGTCGAGTCGCAACCCGGTGGCCTCCTCGACGGTCTGGGCCAGCAGCGGAGCCCCGCCCTCGGCAAACGCGGCGTTGATCTTGTCCTTGCCATAGCCGGGAATGTCGACGTAGGAGTCGCGTGGGATCGACACCATCGTGGTGGGTGCGCTCGAGCCCAACCCGGGGATGTGCACCACCACGATGGTGTCGGTGCGGCCGTTGCCCAGGTCGCCCCCGGTAGTCAGCTCGGCCTGCTGTTCTGGCGTCAGGCCCTCCCGGCTGTCGGAGCCGACTAGCAGCCAGGTGGTGCCACGCCCGGCGGTGGGCCGGTCGGCATAGTCGCTGAACACCGGGACCCGCCGCAGTGAGGAATCGATCCAGACCGACACGCCGACGACCGCCGAGACACCGACAAGGATGACCACGATCAGCGTGACGCCGATCCGTCGGCCCCAGCGGCGCTTCTTCCTCGGCCTGGGGACTGCGGCCGGCGCAACCGGCGGTGGGCCGCTCGAGGGCGGAGGTGGCGGGCGGCGCGGCGGCGGGCGCGGTGGGCCCGCCGGCCGGGTCGGTGGCGGGGGAGGCTGGTGGCGTCGCGGCGGAGGAGATGGCGGCACAGGTGGCCGCGGTGGCAACGGTCGGTAGGGGGGACCCGATGTCCGGGTCGCTTCGCTCCCGCCCGCCGGATACCGGTGGATGACTTGCGACGGCTCGTGCACCGGGGACGGCGGCATCGGCCGCCGGGGAATCCGCTCGGTGGGCGCATCGGCGTCAGGGCCGTGCGGTGGCCGGTTGTCGCTCACCCCGTCAATTTACGTCGCAGCTCCCGGGCGGCAGCGTCACGCAATGCGGCGCCACGGCATCATTTGAGCCAGCCGAGGTGGCCGGCCAACAGCACGTAGCCCACGAACGCCACCGTGTCGATCACGCCGTGGGCGATCACCAGCGGCCACAGGCGGCCCGTCCGGGTCCAGACGTAGCCGAAGACCAGCCCCATCGCCATATTGCCGAGACCCGCGGCGAAGCCCTGGTAGAGGTGGTACAGGCCGCGCAGCATGCTGGATGCCAGCACTGCTTTGGACTCGCTGAGACCCAGCTGCCGTAGGCGGGTGATCAGGTAGCCGACGACGACGACTTCCTCGGCGAATCCGTTTGCGAACGCCGCGATGATCAGCACCGGTATCCGCCACCAGGTGTCGTGCAGCGCCGACGGCTCTACCTCGGCGTTGATCCCCAGCACCCGGCCGGCCAGGTAGAGCAGTAGTCCCGGAATGCCGATCAGCGCGGCCAGACCCAGCCCACCCAGCACGTCGGGGCGCCATCGCAGCCGGCCGAGCCCGATCCGCGCCGGGTTGATTCCACCGCGCCACAGCAGGTAGAGGCCGAGGCCGCCCCAGGCCAGGAGCTGACCGATCGATGCGAGATTAAGCCCCAGATTGATCAGGTCGTAGCGCGACTGGTTGGGGTTGAGCCGGATCCGGTATCCGGCCAGACCCGACAGGACCGCGTCGGTCAGTTGTAGGACCGCGATGACCGCACTGACCCCGAAGGTGACGGCCAACATGACGCCGACCTCGATGCGTATCCCCCGCCGGTTGGTGTCGACCGACTCGTTGTGGGGAGCGCTCACCCCGCCACGGTAGCGGCCCGGCCAGCCGCTCGGCGGTCGGGGAGGAGGTGGCCATCAGGCCAGTTCTACAAGCGTCGTGCGCGCAGCCCGTTGACGAAGGGGCAGCCCATCAACAGCCGGATCGCCTTTCCGAGTCCACTGACATCGTGAACCGGGGCGGTGAACGGTAGCCGCACGTCGTGGTCTCCGTCGGTGCCCTCGATGCGCAGCCGCACCCCGTACCGGTCGAGCCCCAGCGGTCGCACCTGACCTCGTCGAAGGGTCGCGGGCAGCTTGCCCGCCAGCCGGGCGATCACTTCGGGATGGTCGCTGTCGAGATGGCGGATCCAGGCCGACTCCAGCTCGCAGAACGGGTCGGGTCGGGCGGTCAGCAGCTCGCTGATCGCGACCGGCTCCGCACCGGTTGCGTCGGCGACGACCACCGACTCGACGTCGAGCAGAAGAAGTACGTGCGTCGAGCCGACCTCCAGGAGGGCGGGATTCGGATGGTCAGCGGCGATCAGGTCGAGCAATGCGCGCACGGCGGTTTCGGGTACCCGGTGGACCCGTCCACGCACCCACACCAGGGAGCGCACCGGTTCACGCAGCGGCAGCGGGGCGTAGTCGGTGAGTTCGAGCACTGTCGCAATCCCGCCGGGGCCGGCCGCTGCGATGGTGTCGGCCAAGGCTGAACGACCGCACACCGTCACCGCGAATGAGCCGTCGGCCATCATGTGGTGAACGGGGGCAGGGGTGGGCGGCACGCCGTCGCTGGCGAGGATGGCGCCGTCGGAGCGCAGGCAGGCGCTACGGACGCGTTCGGCGGTGGTCGGCGCCAAGAGTGTCGGGGGCATCGCAAACCTTCCACGATAGTGAGGTAAGCCTAAGTTAACTTCGTCCCCGGGGGTGATGCAAGGCCTTCGTTCGCCGCGACCCGATAGGGTTGATTCGTGGCCCGCATCGCCTATCTCGGACCCGAGGGGACGTTCACCGAAGCGGCGCTGCTGAAGATGGCCGACGCCGGTGTGGTGCCGAACGAATGCACGGTGGCCCCCCAGCCGACGGAGAGCACCCCCATCGCCCTTGAGGCCGTCCGAATCGGCTCCGCAGACTTCGCGTGCGTCCCGATCGAGAACTCCATCGAAGGCAGCGTCCTGCCGACCATGGACAGTCTGGCAGCCGGCTCGCCGCTGCAGATCTACGCCGAGCTCACCCTCGACGTGGCATTCAGCATCGTCACCCGGCCCGGGCGGGCAGCCGCTGACGTGCACACCGTGGCCGCCTTTCCCGTCGCCGCGGCGCAGGTCCGCCGCTGGCTCGCCGAGAACCTGTCGCGGGCGCAGGTGATTCCGGCGAGCTCGAACGCGGCAGCCGCGCAAGACGTTGCGGCCGGCCGGACCGACGCCGGCGTCAGCACCGCACTTGCCGCACAGCGCTACCAGCTGGCCACCCTGGCCGACGGCGTCGTCGACGAACCCAACGCCAGGACACGCTTCGTCCTGGTCGGTCCGACGGGCCCACCCCCGGCGCGTACCGGTGCCGACCGCACCTCGGTGGTGTTGCGCATCGACAACAGCCCCGGAGCGCTGGTGGCTGCGATGAGCGAGTTCGGCATCCGCGACATCGACCTCACCCGTATCGAGTCACGCCCGACCCGCACCGAATTGGGTACCTACATCTTTTTCCTGGACTGCGTCGGCCACATCGATGACAGCGCGGTCGCCGAAGCGCTCAAGGCGCTGCACCGGCGTTGCGTCGACGTGCGCTACCTGGGGTCATGGCCGACCGAGTCGGCCACTGGGGCCGTGCCGCCAGAACCCGACGAGGCCGACCGCTGGCTGGACCGCTTGCGCGAGGGTAGGTCGAAATGAGTGGACGCCTGATCCTGGTGCGCCACGGTCAGTCACACGGCAACGTGGAGCGACGTCTCGATACCCGCCCACCGGGGGCCAACCTGACCGACCTCGGCCGTGACCAGGCCCGGGCGTTCGCCCACTCCCGTACGGGTGCGCCCGGACTGCTGGTGCATTCCGTCGCCCACCGGGCAGCCCAGACCGCCGCCGTGATCGGGGCCGAACTGCGCGTCGGCGCCGAGGAACTCGCCGGGATTCACGAGGTGCAGGCGGGCGAGCTGGAGAACCGCAACGACGACGAGGCCATCGCCGAGTTCAACACGATCTACCAGCGCTGGCATCAGGGTGAGCTCGATGCGCCCATGCCCGGCGGTGAGAGCGCTCGCGACGTGCTCGACCGGTACCTGCCGGTGATCACCGACCTGCGGCTGCGGTATCTCGATGACCACGGCTGGAGCGGCGATCTCGTCGTCGTCAGCCATGGCGCGGCGATCCGGCTGACGGCGGCGGTCCTGGCCGGGGTGGAGAGCAGCTTCGTACTGGACCACCACTTGGCTAACACCGAGTCGGTGGTGCTGGCGCCCATCACCGATGGCCGCTGGAGCTGTGTGCAGTGGGGCTCAAAGACGCCGCCGTTCTATCCCGAGCCCGACGTGCACCCGGTCGAAGACGCGTTGGAGTCGGTCGACCCGATGGGGTGACGCCGCGGCGACTCAGACCGCCATCCGCTGATCGGTTTGCTGTGCGCAGTCGCAGCCGACCGCGTCGCAGTCGATCGCCAGAGAGTGCAGGAATAGTTCGGGGCTGGTGCAGCCGTCCTCGGTGCACTCGGTGCGGAGCAAGGGGTGACGGATCAGCGTCCCGTGGCAGTGCGCGAGCCCGGCGCGGCATTCGCGGCAACTGTTCGGCATTACATGTTCATAACATCGCAGGCCGCGAAGGGCCGGTTGACGCGCTGAAAAGTGCAAAGCGACTTTCGCGGCGCGCGAAAGTCACGCAAAACGGATGTGCAATTGCTGTCGCGTTGCGTTAAGTTGGATGTCCTCAGCCCTTCGGGGATGGGCTGGTTAACTGCCGGGCCAGCCAGCGATTCGCCAACGTCATTCCCGGCATAGAGAGTAGGACTCGATTATGAGCTCAGCTCGTATGACTCGTCAGTTTGCACTTTTTGCTGGCGGGCTTGCGATCGTGGGTATGGGTGCGCTGACGGCCTGCGGTAGCAGCTCGAATGAGGAGCCGACCGAAACCACCACCCCGACCACGACTTCGAGCGCGCCCGCGCCGTCGCCCACCGAGAAGGCCGTGGCCCCCGGTGGTCCCAACTCCTTCACGCCCACGGTCAAGGCGCCGCCGGCTCCGACCGCCCTTCCCGGCAACGTCATCACTGGCGGCAGCTAACACTTCTCGGTGATATCCGGCAGCAGCACCACCCGTCCACCGACCGTGATCTGGGCAACCCGTTCACGCGCGCTGTTCATGGTGGTGCTGCTGGCGGTATCCGCCGCTGGTGTGCTCCTGGTCGCCGATCTGCGTCGCAGTGCGGCCAAGGCGGTGCCCGAGGTGATCAGCGGCCCGTACGCGTCGCTGCTGGCCAGTTCCGCCGATCTCGGCCCGGCCCAGTCTGACCATGTTCAGCTGACCGCGGCCCTGCGTGACCCGTCGCGGCCCGGCCTGTTGATGGGCTGGGCCCGACAGCAGGGTCTGTCGGTCCGGTGGCGCCCGGGGGATTCCTGGGCAATTCTGGAGGGTGCACCGGTCGCCGTGGCCGGCGCGTTCGACGTTGATGTGCATGACTATCGCGGTCGGCGCGGGCAGGTGTTCTACGCCTCCCCGCAGCAGCCCCTGGTGCCACCGTCGCTGCGATTCGAGGTCGCCGGATTGGGGCGCATCCTCGGCTACACCCCTCATCACGAATCCAAGCCCTGGATGGTGCCGTTGGAGGTGCCCGACCAGGGCCTGACACCTGATGCGCTGCTGCGCACCTACAACGCCTTGCCGTTGTATGAGCAGGGCTTCACCGGCAAGGGCATCACGGTGGTGGTGTTCGCCTTCGACGGGTTCGCCCAAGACGACCTCGACATGTTCGCGACGACCTTCGGCCTGCCGAAGTTCACCCCAGAGGTGGTGGGCGGCAAGCCGGAGGCCCGCCGGGGCGAGGCGACGATGGATCTGGAAGCCATCCACGCCATCGCACCTGACGCCAAGAAAGTGTTCGTCAATGCCCGGCCCACAGTGGAAGGCGACGGGTCCTACGAGAAGATCGCGAAGATGATGGAGGACACCGAGAAGCGGTATCCCGGTGCGGTGTGGAGCTTCTCCATCGGCTGGGGCTGCGACAAGCTCATCACCGCTGCGGATCTCGTGCCGGTGCGCTCCGCGTTGGCCGCAGCGCACGACAGCGGTACCACCGCCTTCGACGCCAGCGGCGACCTCGCCGGGCTGGACTGCAAGGGCGGTCAGGAATGGTCCGCCCCGCCCAGCGTGGACGACATCGGTTTGGATGCGGTGGCGTCCATGCCCGAGATGACCGATGTCGGCGGCACCACATTGTCGACCGACTCCGCAGGCGGATGGCTGGCCGAACAGGCCTGGTTCGACGCGCCGCTGTCCCAGGGCACCGGCGGTGGCGTCTCGGCGCTGTATGACCGACCGGCGTGGCAGCGGAACTTGATGATCGCAGGTGACGAGTCGAGTCGGCGGCTGACGCCGGACATCGCCGCCGTCGCCGACCCCTTCACGGGTGTCAAGATCGTCTTCAACCAGCAGGTCCTCGTCGGTGGCGGTACCTCGCTGTCGGCGCCGATCTGGGCCGGCCTGGCCGCGGTGATGAACCAGTACCTCCTGGAGAACGACGGCGAGCTGCTCGGCAATCTCAACCCGCTGCTGTACCGGGTGGCGGCGGGAGCCCCATTGCCGGCCTTCCGCGACATCACGCTTGGCGGTAACGCGGTTGAGACCGCCGGACCGGGATACGATCTGGCGACCGGCTTGGGCACGCCGAACGTGGACAATCTCGTCCAAAACCTCTTCGTGGCCCAGAAGTTGGTCGCATGAGTACTGAGCTCGAATCGGACGAAGTGCCGACCATGGAGTGCCGGATCTGCCACACGGAGGTTCCGGCCGGCGTTTTCTGTGGACTATGCGGGGCCCACCTGACCCCTGAGCCCGGCGACGGACCTCAGTGGCTGCGCTTCGGCACATTCGGGGCCGCCCCGAACGAAGGTCTTTTGCGCCCGTCGCTCGCCAGCACGCTGTTTCCTCATCTGCCGCCGCGATCGCGGACGCCGTTCCGGATCGGCTTGCTGCTCGTGCTCGTCGGTCTTGTCGGCTTCGCAGCCTTGAAACTCCCGTCGGCGGTGATCACCATCGCCGCACTGGGACTTCCCCTGTTGTTCCTGCTGTACGTGGGCGAGTCCGACGCCTTCCGGGACATATCCCTGCGGGCAGTGGCGATTGCCGCGGTACTGGGGGCCGCGCTGGGAGCAGGCTGGATATTGCTGACCGGTGAGATGGTCGCCCGTTCCTACGGTGTCCCGATGGCCGCCGGCCTCGCCATGCAGCACATGGTCAAAGAAGGCATCGCCATCCCGGCGGGCGCGATCATCCTGTCGATCCTGCCCGCCGTGGTGGTGCGGGCGATCGGACCGCGGACACGCGAGTCCCTGGACGGTTTCGTGATCGGCGTACTGGGGGCTTTCGCGTTCGCTGCGGGGGCGACGTTCACGCGGCTTGCCCCACAGTTCGCCACCGGCCTGCTCGCCCACAACCGGCCCATGAAGGGGATCTTCGTCGAGGCCGGCATCTGCGGCATAACGATCCCGCTCACGGGTGCGGCGGCAGGCGGGCTGGTCGGTATCGCATTGTGGTTCAAGGGCCAAACCGAAAACCCGCATGAGCATCCCGGCCGGCTGCGGGCCGCGTTGATCGCGTTCGCCGGCCTCGTGATGCTCATCCACGTCGCCGTCGCGGCGACCGACATCGTCGGGCTGCCGCAGCTGCTGATGCTCACGATCCACATCGTGATGACGCTCGTCGCACTGCTCGTGCTGCGGCTCGCCCTGCAACTCGCGCTGCTGCACGAGGCGCACGATCCGATCCAGGAGCACGAGCCGCTGCTCTGCGTGTACTGCGAGCACGTCGTGCCCGACATGGCGTTCTGCCCGGCGTGCGGAGTGGCCACCAGGGCTTCATCCCGGTCGTCACGTAGGCAGCGCCGCGACTCCAGACCGGTGCGTCATGCCGCCGCGGAGGGGTCGTGAGCCAAGCCCCGGCAGAATCATCCGCCGACGAGCGTTACCCCGGCTATGCGCTGCCGCCCGGCACCTATTCGGCCCCGGAGATACGGCGTACCGGGTTCAGCCGGTTACTCGGCTTGTGGATCGTCGGCATCGTGGTGGTCGCGGCCGGTTTGGTCGCGGTAACCCTCAAGACCACGGACAAGATTCCCCTTTTCATGTGCCCACCGGAATGCGGCCGTCCACCGACGGGAACGCCGGTCATGGCCCTGCCCAAGTTCACCCCGCCCGACGGCGCGTTCACGGTGTCCTATCCGGCGCCGGGCTCGGCGTACGACATCTCCATGGATGCCACCGGTGTCACCGCGAAGTTCACCGGCGGAGACACCGGGACCCTGCAGCTGTTCTCCGAACCGGCCAGGGGCCGTTCTGCCCAGCAGATCGCCCGGGAACTGCTCAAGGAGAAATATCCCGACGCCAAGGTCGCCTATGAGATCCCCAACGCGATGGTCGGCTACCAGCCCGGCTACGGCGAAGTTGCCGACACCTGGCCGCAGGGCACTGGCAACAGCTACATCAGGATCCGGACTGTCCTGCTGGCGGCGGTCAAGAACGATCTCGCACTGGTCGCGGGTGCAGTGGGCCCCTACCACGCGTTCGGGCCCGACTTCGGTCCCGGACTGCCGTCGGGGGCCAATCTGCAGATTGCCCAGGACATGGGCAAGTACGTCAACAGCTTCACCTGGAAGGGTGACCCCGCGCGCTGAAACGCGTTCAGCCCCATCCTAGTTCGTGTAGGCGATTGTCACCGACGCCGAAGTGGTGGGCGATCTCGTGAATCACCGTGATCGCGACCTCCTCGACCACGTCGGCCTCTGTGTCGCACATCTCGAGCAAGCTTTCGCGATAGATCGTGATGGTGTCCGGCAGCGCCCCCGCATAGGCCGAATCCCGCTCGGTAAGAGCGATGCCCTCATAGAGGCCCAGCAGATCGGGGTCCTCGGCGTTGCGGCCTTCGACCAGGACCACCACGTTGTCGATCGACGCCGCAAGCTCGGGCGGGATCAGGTCCAGCGCGTCGGAAACCAGTTCCTCGAAGCGCTGGGGACTCATCCGGACGGTCACTAGGCCGGCGGCGTGTCGGGTGCGACAGGACCCGGTGGTGCACCAACAGGAGCGTCGGGAGGCACTGCGGCCGGCGGCACCGCGGCGTCCGGAGGCACCGCATCCATCGGCGGCGCATCGGGGGCCGGTGGCGGCGGTGGCGGCGGCGGTTCACCGAGGAACGTGTTTCCCTGCGGCGTCGGGGTGTCTGTCGGGGCCTGCGACTCCGTTGCCGTCGGAGCGGTCGACTGCTGCGGCAGATGCGGGGTGGCCTGTTGGGGCGACTGGTACTGCGTGGTGTCGCTCGCCGGCGGGGAATAGGTCGTCGCCGGTTCCTGCGTCAACGGGATGGGCGGCAGGTTCAGTCGCTCCTCGGGGATGTCCGGCGGCGGAACCGGTGGCCGGCCGTTGATCAGTAGCGGACCCTTGGCGCTGTTGATCAGCGTCGCCCAGCCCCCATTGCCGAGGGTCGCACCGATACTGCACGCCACCTGATGGCTGCCGGCGCTCCAACTCGGCAGCGAGATGGTGCTGTAGATCAGGGTCAGGGTGGTGCTGCGGAGTTGGCTGGGGGCCAGGTAGGCGTCGGTCATCTTGGTGCAAGCGTCCTTGATGAACCCATCCTGGTCGGGCTCGGAGGGCAGGGCACCGGGGAACTTCTCGGACAGGTTCACCGAGCCGGTGACCTCCATGGCGTGCGGCGCCGAGCAGTCTGCAGGGGTGTCGGTCGGCTGGTTGGTCGACGGATCGATGCCCAGGCAGGTGCCCGCGGGCCAGACCTTGGACTGGTCGATATCGGCGACCTTGCCCTTGAACGCGAGTTGCTGGTTGTTCGGGCCGGGCAGTTGCAGACCGCAGAGCATCCGGCGCTCGCCGGATTGCTTCCACGCCCTGTCTCCCGACCACAGCATGCTGATCGTGAACTTGCTGTTGGGGTCGTACTTGGCGCCTAGATACTGCTTTACCGCCGGTTGGCACTGCTCGAGACTGATCTGCTGGATCCGCGCCGCTGACGGCGGAGCCGCGTCAGGACCGTACTCCGCGCCCGGATAGGTCCGCATGTCCACCGACTCGGCGACTTCGAAACGATGGTCGTCCTTGCAGTCGACGATCGTCGCGGAGTCCGGATTGTTGTCCAGCCAGTTCAGGCAGTCGCCCGCCTTGGCCTTGTCGAAAGCGGCATTGGCCCTGGAACCGGCACCGGCCAGGGCCTCCGTACCCGTATAGCCGGTCAGCAGGCTGTCGTCGCCGAACGGCAGCGCGGTGATGACCCCGGCGATCAACAGTCCACCAAGCGCGGTGAGCACCAGAGCACGCCGGGTTGAGGTGGCGTGCAGAGTGCGGAGCCACGTCGGCCGCGCAGGCGGCCGTTGAGGCTGCTCACGTGCCGCTTCTTCGCGCTCGGGTACCTGCAACATCGGTTCCATTGTGTCAGGCGCGCCGAGCGGTGTGACAAGTGATGCACATGCAATGTTATGGGGTTGTGCCGTGCGGCCGGCCCGTTGCCACCCGGAGGGCGCCACGCGCGCCGAACCGGCCGAAAGTAGGGTTCAGGTCGTGATCGACCTGAAACTGCTGCGCGAACAACCCGACGCGGTGCGCCGATCCCAGATCAGCCGTGGCGAGGACCCGGCGCTGGTGGACGCCCTGCTGGATGCCGATGCTGCACGCCGGGCCGCGATCTCGGCTGCGGACTCGCTACGTGCCGACCAGAAGGCCATCAGCAAGAAGGTCGGTTCGGCCGCACCCGACGAACGCGCAGCGTTGCTGGAGCAGGCTAAAGACCTTGCCGCTCAGGTGAAGACAGCCGAGGTCGGGCAGGCCGAAGCCGAGGCCGCGTTCACCTCAGCGCACATGGCGATCGGCAACGTCGTGACCGACGGGGTGCCGGCCGGCGGTGAAGACGACTACGCGGTGCTTGAAATCGTGGGTGAACCGCGCTCGATCGAGGACCCGAAGGACCACCTCGAGCTCGGTGAAGCCCTCGGGCTGATCGACATGGAACGCGGTGCCAAGGTGTCGGGGTCGCGCTTCTATTTCCTGACCGGTCGCGGCGCGCTGCTGCAACTGGGGTTGTTACAGCTCGCTGTGCGGTTGGCCACCGACAACGGGTTCACGTTGATGATCCCGCCGGTGCTGGTGCGTCCTGAGGTGATGGCCGGTACCGGATTCCTCGGGGCACACGCCGAGGAGGTGTACCGGGTCGAGGCCGACGACCTGTATCTGGTCGGCACCTCCGAGGTCCCGCTGGCCGGCTATCACGCCGGCGAGATCCTCGACCTCTCGGCGGGTCCGCTGCGCTACGCCGGCTGGTCGTCGTGTTTTCGCCGCGAGGCCGGCAGCTATGGCAAGGACACCCGCGGCATCATCCGGGTCCACCAGTTCGACAAGGTCGAGGGCTTCGTCTACTGCCGTCCCGAGGAGGCCGAGGCCGAACACCAGCGCCTGTTGGGCTGGCAGCGGCAGATGCTCGAACTGATCGACGTGCCCTACCGGGTGATCGACGTCGCTGCAGGCGATCTCGGATCGTCGGCGGCCCGCAAGTTCGATTGCGAGGCCTGGGTCCCGACTCAGCAGGCGTACCGCGAGCTGACCTCGACGTCCAACTGCACGACGTTTCAGGCGCGGCGACTGGCCACCCGCTATCGCGACGAGAACGGCAAGCCGCAGATCGCCGCGACGCTCAACGGCACGCTGGCCACCACCCGCTGGCTGGTGGCCATCCTGGAGAACCATCAACAACCTGACGGCAGCGTGCGGGTGCCCGAGGCGCTGGTGTCCTACGTCGGGACGGAGGTCCTGAAACCGTGATCGAACTCGATCTCGACGAACTGCACGACTGGTTCGGATTCGGCGTCGCCGGAAACTTCGCCGGTCACCTCGAACAAGCAGGCGAGGCGGTCGATTTCGCCAACGTGGCCAGTAACGGCGCCGCTCCGAAGGGCATCTTCCCGTGGTACGCGCCCAAACACGACGGCTTTCTCGGCGAGTTCCCCCTGTCCCACGACGCGCTGATGGCGCCCAACACCACGGAAGCCGACGGCCCGTTGAATCTGCAGATCGAGCCCGAGGTCGGGTTGGCCTGCCGGGTGGTCTGGGAGGGCGACACCGTCGTCAGACTGCAGCCATTTGCGCTCGGAGCGTTCAACGACTGCTCGATCCGTCGGCCCAACGCCCCGAAGATCAGCCACAAGAAGAACTGGGGCCCTGCGTCGAAGGGCGTTGCGCATGAGTTCTTCGACATCAGCGACCTGACCCCGGACGGGCCCACCGCGACCCTGCGGCTGCTGTGCCATTTGCGTACCGCCGACGGTGTGCATCACGAGTATGGGGTGGACAGTCCGCTGCTCGGCTACTCTTACTACGGCGAGGTGCTGCTCGACTGGATCGTCGAGCGATTGGCCAATCAGAAGGGCTCGCCGGACACTCCGCTGGAGGACGTCGGTGCGCTCATGGTGGCGTCTGGGCATCCCGAGAACGTTCTCATCGGGATCGGTGCGACGCGCTACACCAAGCTGGGTGAGTCGACCTACCTCAAGCCTGGCGATGAGGCCATCGTGCGGGTTTATGACACCGAGAGCGAGGCGGCCTCCGAACTGCGCCAACTGGTCTGGCAGCCCTAGCTTTCGTTCGTTGCGCCCAAACCGACGATTGGGCGCAGAAGTGAGAGTGGAATCCGTCATCTCGTCGACCTCGGCGTCTGCCCCGGGTGACTAGCGCCGCCGAACCGCAGTCGCCACAAGCGACGGCGATGCGTGATCGGGGGTGGTTGTGTGCTCGACAAAGTCGTTGCTTCGGGTTGAGGCGCTGCGTGGACGAGGGTGGAGGCTGGGGAGGGTGACCATCGCCGTTGGAGTCAAAGGGCTTCGCGAACAGGCATTTCGCCCGGCCCGAGTCGACACCCTAACTCTCCAACACCTCATCGAGCATCGTCAGAAACCGCTGCGGCCTCACTGGGGTGAACGCCGGACTAGGATAAGTGCCCGGCACATCAAGGGTGACCAGCGTCGTTTTCAGCGGCCGGCGGATGTCGAGTGGCAGCCAGCGTCGCAGATCCGAACTACCCCACAGTCGAAAGCGCTGCATCCACAACCCCAGCGGCTCGGCCGTGTACCCGCGGATGGACCGCAGCGGGATGATCTTCGAAGTGCCAGACGGAAAGTGGTAGCGCCGCAACGTCAGAGCCTCGCGGTCCAGCTGAACCAGGCCGTCGTCGTAGTACTGGCGCGGAGGAGTGGTCATGTCCGTGAACACCGCAGCTCGTGCCCCTTGGCGGTCAGGCAACGCCCCGTCTCCAGGTTCCACTGCCAGCCGTGCAGATTGCATGTCAACGTGCTGCCCTCGACCACGCCGAACTTCGACAGGTCGGCCTTGAGGTGCGGGCAGCGGCGCTGAATCTCCCAGCCGTCCAACATGATTGTCGTGGCGTCGTCATGCGCCTCGGCAAACCATCCGTCGGCATACGCGATGCGCTCGTCGGTCAGGCACTTGAAGAACGTGTACAGGTACTCGTTGTACCCACCGACGCGCCACGCGCGGAAACGTGTGGACAAGAAGATCGTGTTGACCCAGTCCGGCTCCTCGTCGCGCAGTACGGTGCGAACCAACTCCGGTGCGATCTCGAAGCCGTAGCGGAACTTCTCGTCGACAACCGGTTCGCGCACAGCGCGTTTCGGGAAGTCGAGCACCACGCTCTCTGGGCCCAGGCGCAGCTCCACCGGATAGCCGATGCCGTCGCAGATCTGGTCGCTCTGGAGCATGATCGGTTCGAAGCGGGCGCGCAGCGGCTCCAATAGTGGCTCACCGGTAGCCGGCGCCCAACGGGCCTTCTCCGCTGCCAGCACCGGTGCCATCCGCTTCGCGTATTCGGAGATGTAGTCGGCCTTGTCGGTGGTGAAGATCGCATTCACCTGGTCTTCGGGTATCGGATGGGTTAACGAATTCAGTTGCGATCCGGTGAAATCCGCTACCGACCCGGGAATCATCAGCAGTCCGCCGTCGTGACCGTGTAGGCGCATCTGCTCGAGGAAGACCATCTGGTCGGGAAAGATATTGGACGGATCGCCGTGATCGTCGTTGAGGTGGCGCAGCTCGGGATCCAGGAAGCACGGCGGCCCAGCCGACGGGATGACCCAGGTTGCGGCGGCATCGGCGATGTACTGCCTGCAGCGATCCATCCCACGCTGGCGTTTCTGCACGCCGAAGGCTGCCTTGGCTCGGGCCGGCATGTCGTAGACCATCGGGTACCAGATCGCGCCGGAGTACTGCAGCATATGCACGTCGATATGGCCGAACTCCGTTGCCAGCATGTCGAGGGTCAGCGGGCGCGCGTCGTTCATGTTGAACACGGTGGTGGACCCGTCGGAGACGACAATCCCGGAATCGCCGATCGGGCCGTCCGCCGGTGCGCGCAGCGCGATGATCATCACGTCCAGGTCGCCCTTGGGGCCACTGACCCGATGCTTGACCGAATCGGTGGTCTCCAGGAACCGGTGGAAACCCAGTTTCTCCAGCTCCCGCTTCAAGTCGGGCACCGGGAAGTCGGGCAGCAACACCACGGCGTCCTTGTTGACGTATTCGGCCAGCAGTTGCGGGTCGAAGTGGTCCTTGTGTAGGTGCGAAACGTAGAGGTAGTCGCAGTCGCCGAGGGCAGCCCAATCCAGGCTGCTGTTGTCGGGGAAGACAAACCAGGAGGCGAAGTAGGCCGGATAGAGCCACGGGTCGCACAAAATGCTGCCCACCTGGGTGTCGATCCGAAAGCCGGCGTGACCGATGCTGGTGACCTGCACGAATCCCCTTTCCGATGGTCGATGCACCCAGGACGAGCTTAGCCGCCCACCGAGTGTGAGCCTCGCTAGCCGCTTCAGCGGCTGGCGCACGACCGCGGGCGGTCCGCATCGTCGGCGAGCTAGGGTTGGGCCGCCCACCTCCTCCTCGGACCGCGGGCGGTCCGCATCGTCGGCGAGCTAGGGTTGGACCGCCCACCTCCTCCTCGGACCGCAGGCGGTCCGCATCGTCGGCGAGCTAGGGTTGGACCGCCCACCTCCTCCTCGGACCGCAGGCGGTCCGCATCGTCGGCGAGCTAGGCTGACCGCTGTGGAGCCGGTATACGGGACTGTCATTCAGCTCGCCCGCCTGGTTTGGCGCGCGCAAGGGCTGAAATTCACCGTGACCGGCATCGAGAACCTGCCGGCCACCGGTGGCGCGGTCGTCGCGATCAATCACACCAGCTATTTCGACTTCACCTTCGCCGGGTTGCCCGCCTATCTGCAGGGCCGGGGCCGCAAGGTTCGGTTCATGGCCAAGCAAGAGGTGTTCGACGACAAGATCACCGGGCGGATCATGCGCAGCCTGCGTCATATCCCCGTCGACCGCGACAGCGGTGCGGCGTCGTTCGACGCCGCGTGCCTGGCGCTGAAGGCAGGTGAGCTGGTGGGCGTCTATCCCGAGGCGACGATCAGCCGCAGCTTCGAGCTCAAAGGGTTCAAGTCCGGGGCCGCCCGTATGGCAATCGCCGCCGACGTGCCGATCATCCCGCACATCGTGTGGGGCGCCCAGCGCATCTGGACCAAGGGCCGCCCACGCAAGATGTGGCGGCCCAAGGTGCCGATCTCGATCGCGGTCGGCGAGCCGATCTTGCCGACGTTGCCGGCCAACGAGCTGACCGCGTTGCTGCATTCTCGGATGCAGCACCTGCTCGAGCGGGTCCAGGACGCCTACGGAGCACATCCTCCCGGTGCGTTCTGGGTGCCGCACCGGTTGGGCGGCGGTGCGCCGACCCTGGCGGAGGCAGCGCAGATGGAGGCCGACGAAGCCGCGGCAAAAGCGGCGCGACGCGCACAACCGCCGGATCCGGCGGGAGCACCGGGGTAGCAGGGAATGGAACCCGTTTTCCGCACTCTGGAGATCGCCGCCACGATAGCGGTCCGAGCGGCGGGGACCGTGATCACCTACCAAGGCCTGGAGAACATCCCCGTACGCGGCGGTGCGGTGGTCGCGATCAACCACACCAGCTACATCGACTTCCTGCCCGCTGCGCTGGGCACCCACCAGCGCAGGCGCCGGATCCGTTTCATGATCAAGGCCGAGATGCAGGATGTGCGGATCGTCAACTATTTGATCACTCGCACCGGCACCATTCCGGTGAACCGGCGACAGGGCACCGACGCCTACGCGGTCGCCGTGGAGAGCCTGCGTGCCGGTGAACTGGTCGGGGTGTATCCGGAGGCCACCATCAGCCGTAGCTTCGAGCTGAAGGAGTTCAAGAGCGGCGCTGCCCGGATGGCGCTGGAGGCGCAGGTGCCGATCATTCCTCTGATTGTGTGGGGCGCCCATCGAGTGTGGACCAAGGACCACCCCAAGAGCGTGGGCCGCAACAAGATTCCGTTCACCGTTCGGTTCGGCCGGCCGTTGCAGCCCGCTGGGACCGCGGCCGAGTTGGAGGCCGCGTTGCGCGAGGAGATGACGGTGATGCTGCATGAGGTTCAGGAGGCCTATCCCCATCCGGCCAGCGCCTACTGGGTGCCGCGACGCCTAGGTGGCAGCGCGCCGACCCTCGCAGAGGCTAAGCGGCTTGACGAAGCCGAGTTGGCGGAGCGCGCCCGACGTGCCGCGAGGCACCGCTGATGCTGCCTGCCCTGATCGCTACCGACGTCGACGGCACGCTGCTCGACGAGGATGAACACGTCACTCCCCGCACCCGCCAGGCGGTCCAGGCGGCAGTGGCCTCGGGCGTCGAGTTCGTGCTGGCCACCGGAAGGCCGCCCCGCTGGGTGGCGCCGGTCGTCGACGACCTTGGGTTCGCCCCGACGGCGGTGTGCGCCAACGGCGCGGTGGTCTACGACCCCGCCACGGATCGGATCATCTCCGCTCGGACGCTGCCCGTCGACGTGCTCACCGAACTCGCCGAGATCGCGGCCCGGGTCATCCCGGGTGTGGGCCTGGCGGTCGAGCGTATCGGCCGCAGTGCGCACGACTCGGCGACACCACAGTTTGTCAGTTCACCGGGTTACGAACACGCGTGGTTGAACCCGGACAACACCGAGGTGTCGATGGAGGATCTGCTTAGTGCTCCTGCGATCAAGTTGCTGATCCGCAAGGCGGGGGCGCGGAGTGCCGATATGGCCGAGATCCTCAGCAGACATATTGGTGTGCAAGGTGATATCACCTACTCCACCAACAACGGCCTGCTTGAGATCAACCCGATCGGCACCAGCAAGGCCACCGGTGTCGAGGAGGTCGCGCGGCCCCTGGAGATCGCCGCCGAGGATGTGGTGGCTTTTGGTGACATGCCCAACGACGTGCCCATGCTGAGGTGGGCCGGGCATGGGGTGGCGATGGGCAACGCGCATCCGGAGGCGGTGGCCGCCGCCAACGAGGTGACCGCCCCGAACACTGACGACGGGCTGGCCCGGGTGCTCGAACGCTGGTGGCTCTAACCCGGGGCGTTGTCCCGTTGAGGAGTCGGGTGGTTTCGGTGTGATCCCGACCAGACGACTGTCAGGGTGCCTGGATGCGGCTGAACCGCTCGAGCTGAACCGGTGGTCCGTCCACCGGGGGTGGCGGCATCTCCATTGCGACACCGTCGATCACCCGCACGACATTGTGGGTTTGGCGGTCGAAGTTCAGGGTGCCGTGCTGGAAGTTCTGCACGATCCACTGGGGCTCCTGGATCTCGGCACTGGTCGGCAGTCCGAGCGCGCCACGCTCGTAGCCGAGCGACGCCCACGCCTCGTAGATCGCTCCGGTCAGCGGCTGTGGTCCGCTGGGCGGTGACCAGTAGATCGCACCGTGCTCGAACGTCGCGTAGCGGGCGTCGCCGTCGGCGGCGCCTTCTGGTGACGTCGGTGCTCCCAGCGGGCCGTCCTTGCCGCCCATGGCTTCCCACTTCGTGAAGATAGCGCCACCGCGCAGTGAATCCATCAGCCCCGGCGGCCGGTTGAATCGTGCTGCGATTTCCCGGATTTGGGGTAGTGCCGCGTAGCCGGCGTTGCCCGGGCAGTCGGTGTTGCCGACATCACGGTGGGCGAAGATCGTTGGCAGGGTGGCTTTGGCGCCGGCGGGGAAGAAGGTGTACTGGCCGCCGGCCGAGGTCAGCGTCACGGTGCCGTGCGGGTTGAGGTGGTCGAGGCTCATCCGCCAGCCCAGTAGTCGCCCCACGGTACGCAACTGGACGTCGGTTGGCGGTGTGTCGTCGAACTGGCCGATCATCGACACACCCCAGACGTCCCGGTTGAAGCCACCGGTGTGTGCTCCCAACACGTCCTTGGTGATTCCGCCGGCGCGGCCCTCGAAGACCTGGCCGTACTTGTCCACCAGTGCGTTGTAGGCGATGTCGCACCAACCGAGCGTCCGGGTGTGGTAGGCGTAGATCGATCGTACGATTCCCGCCGAGTCCTCGGGGGTGTAGTCGTTGCTTCCGGCGGTGTGATGCACGACCGCGGCCCGAATTGCGTTGCCGTAGTCGGGCCTGCCGCAGCGCATCGAGTCGTTGGCGCCCCACTGGGCGCGGCTGATGATGTTCGGCGGTTGCCCGGGGGCGAGCACGGCTGTCGGTGGCGTCCACTGCGCATCGACGGGGGCCTTCGGGGGAGTGATCAACACCGCCGAGATGTTCTGTGCAAACGGCTGTTCGACGTTGGCCGGTATGTAGCCGAGCTCTCTGCCCGCGGCCAGCCCGGTGTCGGGCGGGGCGGTGCTGACCGGCGCGCCCGGCGGACGGGTGACCGCGATCTGCACGGCCGTCGTGGTGCCGACGTAGACGGGATCAGTGCCGCGCGGGCCACCGCCCTGTGAGTCTTCGGAGTTGGACTCCAGCGTATCGGCGTCGTACCAGGGACCCCAGGATCCGTCGGGCTGCTTGGCGCGCACCCGTGCCGAGGTGCCCGTCAGGTCGCTACCGGTCAGCGCCACCATCGAGAACGGAGTCGGTTGGCTGACCTCGCGGATCGTTTCGCCGCCGCCCACGCCGGTCAGTGGTTGCTGGGCGAGCAGGGTGTCCGCGGCGGCGGGCCGGTCGTGCTTGTCGTACCCGGGTTCGCCGGTGACCGCCCACGGCAGGATCACGACGGTGGCCGCGATCGCGGTGAACAGAATCGTCGGCGCTGGGCGGCGGAACAGCACAGCCCGATGTTACGTATGAGCCATGTGTTACCACTGTTTCGACACGGGCCAGTGTGAAGAAAGTGATGATTGAGCCCTGCAACGGCACCGCAGGGGCCGTCTCCGGGTGCCTCAGCCGACCGGCCGGTCCCACCCTGCGGTGCCGTTTCGACGCAGGTCTGGAGCTAACCGGTCGGGGCCGCCGCGGGGGCTGCGGCTGCCGCTGTCGAGGCGCCTTGGATGGCCTGGGTAATCGACGGCATGACTACGCCCTTGAGCAGGTCGATCGCCTGCCCGACGCCGAGTTGATTGGCGGCGCTGGTGAGGTCACTGATGATCCCGCCCGAACTGGCCGGTGCCGACGGCATGCCCAGCGAAGGGTCACCGAGGATCGGGTAGGTTCCCGCCACCGGCCCCAAGGGTGCACTGATCGGCTGTTCGGTCGGCAGGCCGATGCCGGACGGGCTGGTGAGTGCCGGGTTGAGCCCGCCCAATCCGACCTGTGGTGTGGTCAGGCCGGGTGCGGCGGTCGCCGGGTTGGTCAGTGCCGGGCTGGTGAGTGCCGGATCAGTCAGTGACGGCATCGTGGCCGAGGCCGGTGGCACCGAGACGTCGGGCGTGGTCAGGCTGGGCGTGGTCAGCCCCGGGGTGCTGACGCTCGGTGTGGTCAGTCCCGGTGTGGTCAGTCCCGGTGTGGTCAGTCCCGGTGTGGTCAGCCCCGGTGTGGTCAGGCTGGGTGTGGTCAGCCCCGGCGTGGTCAGGCTGGGTGTGGTCAGTCCCGGAGCGGTCAGGCTGGGTGTGGTCAGTCCCGGAGCGGTCAGCCCCGGTGTGGTCAGGGTCGGGCCGGCCTGGATCGGCTGGGCGCCGGACGGGCTGAGGCCCGTCGGCAGTGGCGGAAGGTTGATCCCGAACTGTGACAAGCCCTGTTGCAGCGCGGACATCAGCTCGTTGGGCAGGTCGGTGACCACTGCGGCCCGGACGAACTCACGGTGCTCGGGTTGCTTCTTGGGGGCGGCGGTCAGGTCCATGACGCCGACCACCGCTAGTGGACTTGCGACGGCCAGGGCGGCGACTGCGCTCATGGCTGTCGAGAGCTTGCGTCGACGTCGGTTCGGCACGGAAGTCTCCTCAATACGTTCATCGGCTCAGGTTCTGAACCGTGTTGTGGGCCTCGAGATCGGCCGTGCGCCGAGGTCGAAGCTGACGTGATCGATGGTACGGCTGTGATTGATGCGCCTGGAGTGACGATGCGGAATCGTGAGCTAATTGCGATCTCGACCCGCTATCGAGGGTGGGCGTTGTGATGGGGGTCGGGCCGCTGCCGTCGGATAACCTAGCGCCGATGACCTCTTCTGATCCCCGGGTCGCTCCGCTCCAGCCCGCCGAACCGTTCGACCTCTTCGTTGTCGGCTCAGGTTTCTTCGGCCTGACGATTGCCGAGCGGGTCGCCACCCAGCTGGGTAAACGCGTTCTGGTCGTTGAGCGGCGCCCGCACCTCGGCGGCAATGCCTACTCGGAGCCGGAGCCGCAGACCGGTATCGAGATCCACAAGTACGGAGCCCACCTGTTCCACACCTCCAACAAGCGGGTGTGGGACTACGTGCGGCAGTTCACCGAGTTCACCGGCTATCAGCACCGCGTCTTTGCGATGCACAACGGGCAGGCCTACCAGTTCCCGATGGGACTGGGGCTGGTCGCACAGTTCTTCGGTCGCTACTACAGCCCGGACGAGGCGCGCGCGTTGGTCGCCGAGCAGTCCGCCGAGATCGACACCGCCGATGCGCAGAACCTCGAGGAGAAGGCCATATCGCTGATCGGCCGCCCGCTCTACGAGGCATTCGTCAAGGGCTACACCGCCAAACAGTGGCAGACCGATCCCAAGGAACTTCCGGCGGCCGTCATCAACCGCTTGCCGGTGCGCTACACGTTCGACAATCGCTACTTCAGCGACACCTACGAAGGCCTGCCGGTCCAGGGCTACACCGCCTGGCTACAGAACATGGCCGTCGACGACCGCGTCGAGGTGCGGCTGGACACCGACTGGTTCGACGTGCGGGACGGCCTGCGTGCACAGTCCCCGTCGGCCCCGGTCGTGTATACCGGGCCGCTGGACCGCTACTTCGGCTACGCGGAGGGTCGGCTGGGCTGGCGCACGCTCGATTTCGAGCTCGAGGTGCTCGACCGCGGCGATTTTCAAGGCACCCCGGTGATGAACTACAACGACGTGGACGTGCCATACACCCGGATCCACGAGTTCCGGCACTTCCACCCCGAGCGTGACTACCCGACCGACAAGACGGTCATCATGCGGGAGTTCTCCCGATTCGCCGAGGCCGACGACGAGCCCTACTACCCGATCAACGCCGATGCCGACCGCGCGCTGCTGGCTGCCTACCGGGCACTGGCCAAGGTGGAGACAGCCTCGGCGAAGGTGCTCTTCGGTGGCAGGCTGGGGACCTATCAGTACCTGGATATGCATATGGCCATCGCCAGCGCGCTGAATATGTACGACAACGTCCTGGCACCGCATCTGCGTGACGGGACCCCGCTGGAGGAGAGCAGCCGAGCATGAGTGATATCCCGTCCGGCCCGATTGCGGCCGACGAATCCCGAGCGGTCAGCCTGCTCGCCCGAGTGATCCTGCCGCGTCCGGGCGAACCGCTGGACGTACGCAAGCTCTACATCGAGGAGTCGGAGACCAACGCTCGTCGAGCCCATGCCCCCAGCCGCACCACGCTGGAGATCGGCCCGGAGTCCGAGGTGTCCTTTGCGACGTATTTCAACGCGTTCCCGGCCAGCTACTGGCGCCGTTGGTCGACGCTGGAATCGGTGGTGTTGCGCGTCGAGCTGACCGGCACCGCCCGTGTGGACGTCTACCGGTCCAAGGCCACCGGCGCACGGATCACCGTCGGCGGCTCCGAGGTGTCCAGTGAGGGCGACCCGGCGTCCGGCTCCACCGCAGCCGTCGAGTTCGAGATCGAACTCGACCCGTTCGAGGACGGTGGCTGGATCTGGTTCGATATCACCACCGATACCAAGGTCACCGTGCACAAGGCGGCCTGGTATGCGCCGGCGCCGGCGCCGGGGCGGGCCGACGTCGCGATCGGGATTCCGACGTTCAACCGACCCGCCGACTGCGTCAACGCGTTGCGGGCCCTGACCTCCGATCCGTTGGTGGACGAGGTCATCGGCGCGGTGATCGTCGCCGATCAGGGCACGAACAAGGCCAGCGTCCACCCGGACTTCCCCGCCGCGGCGGGGCCGCTGGGCGATCGGCTCGCGATCCATAACCAGCCCAACCTCGGTGGTTCGGGTGGTTACAGCCGGGTGATGTACGAGGCGCTCAAACACACCGACTGTGAACAGATCCTGTTCATGGACGACGACATCCGCATCGAGCCGGACTCGATCCTGCGGGCGCTGGCGCTCAACCGGTTCGCCAAGGCGCCCACCCTGATCGGCGGGCAGATGCTCAACCTGCAGGAGCCCTCGCACCTGCACGTCATGGGCGAGGTCGTCGACCGTTCCAACTTCATGTGGACCAACGCGCCGCACACCGAGTACGACCACAACTTCGCGAAGTACCCGCTCGACGACGACGACGACGATGATGATGAAGGGGGCAGTGCGCAGCTCCATCGGCGCATCGACGTCGACTACAACGGCTGGTGGATGTGCATGATCCCACGCCGGATCGCCGAGGAGCTGGGCCAGCCGCTGCCGCTGTTCATCAAGTGGGATGACGCCGACTACGGTCTGCGCGCCGGCGAGCGCGGCTACGGCACCGTCACCCTGCCGGGCACGGCGATCTGGCACATGGCGTGGAGTGACAAGGACGACGCGATCGACTGGCAGGCCTACTTCCACCTGCGCAACAGGCTGGTGGTTTCGGCCCTGCACTGGGATGCCCCGGTCAGCGGACTGCTTGCCAGCTCGATCAAAGCCACGTTGAAACACCTACTGTGCCTTGAGTATTCGACGGTCGCCATCCAGAACAAGGCCATAGCGGACTTCCTCGCCGGACCCGAGCACATCTTCTCGATCCTGGAGTCGGCGCTGCCCGAGGTTCGCAAGATGCGTCAGGAGTACCCCGACGCCGTGGTGCTGCCGGGGGCCACCTCGCTGCCGAAGCCCAGCGGCCGCACCAAGGTGCACAAACCTCCGGTGTCGTTGCCTGCCATCGGTTTACGCCTCGTCCGGGGTGTGATCCATCAGCTGCGCAAGGAGAACCCGGACCACCACGAGCGACCCCAGTTAAACGTCCCGACCCAGGACGCGCGCTGGTTCCTGCTGTGCAAGGTCGACGGGGTGACCGTCACGACGGCCGACGGCCGCGGCGTTGTCTACCGTCAGCGCGACCGGGCCAAGATGTTCGCGTTGCTGCGGGCCTCGATGCGTCAGCACGTCCGGCTGGCCCGCAAGTACAACCGCATGCGCAAGGTATACCGGGCGGCATTGCCCGTGTTGTCCAGCAAGGAGAAGTGGGAGACGGTGTTGCTCAACGAATCGTCGACCCGTGCCTGACGGTCCGGTGGGGGCCGCGGCGCAATCGGCCCCCTCCGGCGAGGTCGCTGCGCTGGTGGCGGTTCAGTCGACGCTGGCCACACCGCCGGTCGTCACGGTGGCGCGGGCGATGTCGCATTTCGGTGAGCATGCCCAGGGTTGGGTCGGGTTGTCGGCGCTGGGTGCCCTCGTGATGCCCTCCCGTCGGCGCGACTGGCTGCTGGTCGGCGTGGGCGCGCTGAGCGCCCACGCCGCGGCGATCCTCATCAAGCTCGTCGTGCGCCGCAGACGTCCACAGCATCCGGCGGTCGTCGTCAATGTGGGCACGCCCAGCGCCCTGAGCTTTCCCTCGGCACACGCCACTTCCTCAACTGCCGCGGCTATGCTGCTGTGCCGGGCGACCCGGTCACCGCTTCCACTTCTTCTGGTGCCCTCGATGGCCATGTCGCGGCTGGTGCTCGGTGTGCATTACCCGACCGACGTACTGGCCGGGGTTGCCGTTGGTGCCGCCGTAGCGGGGACGGCCAGCCACCTTGCCGGCCGCAGCGAAGGAGACCTAGTGAGCGCGAATGAGTGAGGAGGCGGCGCCGGTCACCGGCCCGCCGACCAACCTGTTCAGCGGGATCGTCAAGGCGCTGCGCCCCCGCCAGTGGGTGAAGAACCTCCTGGTGCTGGCCGCGCCGCTGGCCGCGCTCGGCGGTAACGTCACCTACGACTACCGCGACGTGGCGTTCAAGGTGTCCATCGCATTCGTCGTGTTCTGCCTGGGTGCGTCATCGATCTACCTGGTCAACGACGCCCGTGACGTGGAGGCGGATCGGGCCCATCCGACCAAGCGCTTCCGGCCCATCGCAGCTGGGGTGCTGCCGGTCGGCCTGGCGTACGGTATCGCAACCGGGCTGGGACTCGCTTCGCTGGCCATCTCGTGGTGGCTAACACCCAATCTGGCACTGGTGATGGCGATCTACCTGGTCATGCAACTCGCGTACTGCTTCGGGCTCAAACACCAGGCGGTGCTGGATATCTGCATCGTGTCGTCAGGATTCCTGATCCGCGCCATCGCCGGCGGTGTAGCCGCAGACATCCCGCTGTCGCAGTGGTTCCTGCTGGTCATGGCCTTCGGGTCGCTGTTCATGGCGGCCGGCAAGCGCTACGCCGAACTGCAGCTCGCCGAGCGGACCGGGGCCAAGATCCGCAAGTCGCTGGAGAGCTACACCAGCAGCTACCTGAGGTTCGTCTGGACGTTGTCAGCTACCTCCGTCGTCCTGTGCTACGGGTTGTTCGCCTTCGAACGCGACCATCACAGCGGATCGTGGTGGGCGGTGTCGATCATCCCGTTCACCATCGCGATCCTGCGTTACGCGGTCGACGTCGACGGTGGGTCGGCCGGCGAGCCTGAGGAGATCGCACTGGGCGACCGCGTGCTGCAGCTGCTCGCACTGGCCTGGATCGGAACGATCATTGCTGCCATCGCCTTCGGTTAGCCCGGCTTCGGCCGCTGAAACCGCCGCGCCCGCGACGCCGCCGGCGGGGGTGCCCTGGCCCTTCCGCCGGGCCTTCCCGTACAGCCCGCTGACCCGCATCAGTCTGTGGAGCACGGTGCTGGTGGTCAGTGCCTTGTGGGCGTGGGGTGCCTGGCAACGGCGCTGGATCGCCGACGACGGCCTCATCGTGTTGCGCACGGTGCGCAATCTGCTGGCCGGCAACGGCCCGGTGTTCAACGTCGGCGAGCGGGTGGAATCCAACACCTCCACGGCCTGGACCTACCTGATCTACCTCGGCAGCCTGATCGGCGGCCCGCTCCGGCTGGAGTACGTGGTCCTGGCCCTGGCGCTGACACTGTCCGTCGCCGGAGTGGCGATGGTCATGCTCGGCACCGGGCGGCTGCATGCGCCCGGCCTGCAGGGCCGGGGGGCATTGATCCTGCCCGCCGGCGCCCTGGTCTACATTGCGATCCCGCCGGCGCGCGACTTCGCAACATCCGGGCTGGAGAACGGGTTGATCATCGCCTGGCTCGGCCTGCTGTGGTGGATGCTGGTGTGCTGGTCGCAGTCATCGCCGGCGCAGGGACGGCCGGCCGGGCCGTGGTTCATCGGCGCGCTGGCCTTCGTGGCCGGTTTCAGCGTGCTGGTGCGCCCGGAGCTGGCCCTGGTCGGCGGCCTGGCGCTGGTGATGATGCTGATCGCCGCGCGCGGATGGCGGCGCCGCGTGCTCATCGTGGTGGCGGGCGGGCTGTTGCCGGTCTCCTACCAGATCTTCCGGATGGGGTACTACGGCCTGGTGGTGCCCCAGACCGCGCTGGCCAAGGACGCCTCCGGAGACAAGTGGGGCCAGGGCCTGATCTACCTGGCCAACTTCAACAAGCCCTACCTGCTGTGGATCCCCGTGGTGTTGCTGGTGGTGCTGGGCCTGGTTCTGCTGGCCGGGCGAAGCAGCCCCGGGTGGATCCGTCGGACCGCCGCTCCCGGTGCCGGCGGCTGGTTGGTGCGCCGGGTCCAGAGCCCACCGGCGGTGGTCGTTTTCATATTTTTCAGCGGCATCGTGCAGGCCCTGTACTGGATCCGTCAGGGCGGCGATTTCATGCACGGCAGGGTCTTGCTGGCCCCGGTGTTCTGCCTGCTGGCTCCGATCTCGGTCATTCCGATGGTGCTACCCGACGGCACCAAGTTCTCCCGGGAGAAGGGCTACCTATTCGCCGGCGTGCTCAGCGCATTGTGGCTGGCGGTGGCGGGCTGGTCGCTGTGGGCGGCGAACTCGCACGGAATGGGATCCGACGCCACCCGGGTCACCTATTCCGGCATCGTCGACGAACGCCGCTTCTATTCGCAGGCCACCGGCCATGCGCATCCACTGACCGCCGCCGACTATCTCGACTACCCGCGCATGCGAGCCGTGCTCGCGGCGATCGACAACACCCCCGACGGCGCCCTGCTGTTGCCGTCCGGCAACTACGACCAGTGGGACGTGGTGCCCGCCTACCCGCCGCCGCCGCCCCCGCCGGGGGTGTCGAAGGAGGACTGGCGCCGCGAAGTCGCACCTCACACAGTCTTCTTCACCAATCTCGGCATGCTCGGCATGAACGTCGGCCTGAACACCAGGGTGATCGACCAGATCGGACTGGCGAACCCGGTCGCCGCTCACACCGCGCGCCTGCACGACGCCCGCATCGGCCACGACAAGAATCTCTTCCCCGACTGGGCGGTCGCCGAGGGGCCGTGGCTGCAGAAGCAACCCTACGTTCCGTCATACCTCGACGAGGGGTGGATACGTGAGGCGGAGGCCGCGCTGAAGTGCCCCGGTACCGTCGCCACGTTCAACTCGATCCGCGCTCCGTTGGGAATTCACAGGTTCTTCTCAAACCTGCTGCATGCGTTCGAATTCACCCGCTATCGCATCGATCGGGTGCCCCGATATGAGCTGCTGCGTTGCGGTCTCGACGAGCCGGACCTGGGCGGAACGCCTTACACTGGCTTACCGGCCACGGGACCCTAGCCGTCGGGGGGCTGCTAGCCAGGGGGCCCGGCCGTAACGCCGTGGTGAGTTCGCGGCGATAGAGATGTCAGGTGTGCGAACACCTGGCGCACCCAATGTCGGCTGATGACGGTACACCCATGCCGCAGAACGGATGGTAGGGCAATCGATGGTTCGTGCAGCAAGCGCCCTATTGCCTGGGTGAACAGGGCAGGAGACGGCCAGTGACGAATCGCCGAATGGGAGCGATCACCACACCTGTGGTTCACTACCAGGGCACGGCTGCGCGGATCGCATGCCTTGCGGCACATACATAAGGATGGGAATAGTTGTATGAAGTTCGTTGAGAAGTTGCGTGGCACCTGGCTGCGCCGGGCGGCAGTGGCCGCTGGGGTCGCTGCCGTGCTGCCGGGGCTGATCGGCGTCGTCGGCGGCACCGCAACGGCTGGAGCGTTCTCCAAGCCGGGGCTTCCGGTGGAGTATCTCGATGTGCCGTCCGCGGGCATGGGCCGCGACATCCGCATCCAGTTCCAAAGCGGTGGACCGGACTCTCCGGCGGTCTACCTGCTCGACGGCCTGCGCGCCCAGGACGACTTCAACGGCTGGGACATCAACACCCCGGCGTTCGAGTGGTACTACAACTCGGGCCTGTCGGTGATCATGCCCGTCGGCGGCCAGTCCAGCTTCTACAGCGACTGGTACAAGCCGGCGTGTGGCAAGAACGGCTGCCAGACCTACAAGTGGGAGACCTTCCTCACCAAGGAGCTGCCGCAGTGGCTGGCCGCCAACCGTCAGGTCAAGCCGACCGGCAGCGCCGCCGTCGGTCTGTCGATGGCCGGCTCGGCCGCGCTGACCCTGGCGATCTACCACCCCCAGCAGTTCCCGTACGCCGCGTCGCTGTCGGGCTTCCTGAACCTCTCCGAGGGGTGGTGGCCGTTCCTGGTGAACATCTCGATGGGTGACGCAGGCGGCTACAAGGCCGACGACATGTGGGGCTCGACGGGTGACGCCAACAACGCGTGGAAGCGCAACGACCCGATGGTCAACATCAAGAAGCTGATCGCCAACAACACCCGGATCTGGATCTACTGCGGTGACGGCAAGCCGTCCGACCTGGACGCCGGCACCAGCACGGGCAACCTGTTCAACGCGAAGTTCCTGGAAGGGTTCACGCTGCGGACCAACAAGACGTTCCGCGACACCTACCTGGCCGACGGCGGCACCAACGGTGTGTTCAACTTCCCGGCCAACGGCACCCACAGCTGGGGCTACTGGGGTCAGCAGCTGCAGCAGATGAAGCCCGACATCCAGCGCGTCCTGGGGGCAAACCCGACCGCCTGATCGTCGGACTCGACGACCGAACCAGCGGCGACGGCCTCCCGGGGTCGTCGCCGCTGGCGTATCGGTGCAAATAACGGAGACGACCCACTGAGCGTGTGGTTCACTACGTTGCGGTGGGCGGGGCGCATAGTGCCGCGGCGAGTCGGCGTGAGGTGGGTATGAAGAGTCTGTCGAATCTGTTCCGGGGACTGTGTGCGGCCATCCTGGTGCTCGGTGCGTGGACGGCCACCGCGCCGACTGCCGGGGCCGCGGCTGTCGAGTATCTGATGGTGCCCTCGGCGGCCATGGGTCGGGATATCCCGGTCGCATTCCAGGCCGGCGGACCGCACGCTGTGGTGCTGCTCGACGCGTTCAATGCCGCACCCGATGTCAGCAACTGGGTGACGGCCGGTAACGCGATGAACACCCTCGCCGGCAAGGGGGTGTCGGTGGTGGCGCCGGCCAGTGGAGCGTTCACTCTCTACACCAACTGGGAGCAGGACGGCACCCGCCAGTGGGAGTCGTTCCTGTCCGACGAGCTGCCCAACTGGCTGGCCGCCAACAAGGGTCTGGCCCCCGGTGGCCACGCGATCGTCGGCGCCGCGCAGGGCGGCACCGGCGCGTTGATGGAAGCGACCTTCCATCCCGACCGCTACAGCTACGCCGGTTCCATGTCGGGCTTCCTGACCCCGTCGCGCACGTTTCTCAACGGTGCGATCACCGCGGGCATGGCCCAATACGGCGGCGTCAACACCCAGGCCATGTGGGGAGCGGCTCAGCTGGGTCGCTGGAAGTGGCACGACCCCAACGTGCACGCGCAACTGCTCGTCGACAACAACACCCGGCTGTGGGTCTTCAGCCCGCAGACACTGACCTGCGCTGATCCGCCGGCGATGATCGGCTACTGCGATCAGGCCCAGGGCAGCAACCGCACGTTCTATGCCCACTACCGCAGCATCGGCGGCCACAACGGCCACTTCGACTTCCCGGCAGGTGGCCAGCACGACTGGGGAAATTGGTCGGCTCAGCTGGGCGTGATGGCCAATGACCTTGCGGCGGCCATCAAATAAGTCACATGTGCCGATGAACTGTTAGCCATCCGCAACCAGTTCTACGCCGTCGGCCCCGCCGAAGGCGATGTTCCAACCGGTACCGTGGAAACGTGCAGCGCTTGGACAGCCGTCTACCCGGCAAAGCTGCCGTTGCGGCGAGGTCGTCCACCGGCGCTGCCAGGCATGCGTTTCTGGCGGCGGGACTAGTGGTGCCCGCAACCTGGCTGCTGGTGGGGTGTGGTTCCGGTGAGGACCTGGTGACCAGCGTTGCCCTCCCGGCCGACCAGGCCACCGGCGCTCTGCAGGGGGACAGCGCGTCGTTGTCCGACGGCAATGACCCGGCGAGCAATCTCGACGTGACCCCGGCGCAGCGGGCCTATCTCGATGAACTCACCACCGAGGGGGTGCACCCGCCGAGCGAGCTGCGGGCGTTGAGCATCGGTGCCTATGTATGCCAGGCTCACGCCGCCGGCCAGAGTGACCAGGCGGTGTGGAACTTCATCGCACCCATGGTGCGTAGCGACGTGACGGATGCACAGGCGTCGCCGCAGGCCGGCTCCGACGTCCAGGTCGACACGGCCACCGCGGACTACATCCGCATCGCGACTCAACGACTCTGCTAACAGGAAGACGATGGCTCGGAAGTCCAAGGCGAACAACCGGCGCAGACGTCACCGTATTCTCGGGCTCATCGCCGCGGTGGCGATGGCCGTCGCGGTGGCACTGGTGGTGGCCATCATCGTGATCGTGGTGCGCCGCCCGGAGTCGCCGCCGACCGCGCTGCCACCGTCCGCCGTCCCGCCGACCAGCCAGCCGGGTCAGAAGAAACCACGGCCGGCATACCAGGACGCCAGCTGCCCGGATGTGGACTTGATTGCCATCCCGGGCACCTGGGAGTCGTCGCCGACCGACGATCCGCTGAATCCGACCCAGTTCCCGATCGCGCTGCTGCGCAACGTCACCGGCCCGATCACCGATCAGTTCGGCCGGGATCGGGTCGAGGTCTACACGGTGCCCTACACCGCTCAGTTCCATAATCCGTTGTCGGCGGACAAGCAGATGTCCTACAACGACAGCCGTGCCGAGGGCGCCCGTGCCGCGGTGAAGGCCATGACCCGGATGAACGACAAGTGCCCGCTGACCAGCTATGTGCTGATCGGCTTCTCGCAGGGCGCGGTGATCGCCGGAGACCTGGCCAGTGATATCGGCAACGGGCGCGGTCCGGTCGACGAGGACCTGGTGCTGGGGGTGACGCTGATCGCCGACGGCCGCCGGCAGGAGGGCGTCGGGCAGGAGATCGGCCCGAACCCGCCCGGTGAAGGCGCCGAGATCACCTTGCACGAGGTACCCATGCTCTCCGCACTGGGCCTGACGATGACCGGTGCGCGGCCGGGTGGCTTCGGTGCGCTCAACAACCGCACCAACCAGATCTGTGCGGCCGGCGATCTGATCTGTGCAGCGCCGCAGCAGGCGTTCAACATCACCAACCTGCCGAGCACGCTCGACGTCCTGGCCGGAGGGGCGGGACAGCCGGTGCACGCGATGTACAACACGCCGGAGTTCTGGAACCTCAACGGGCAAACGGCGACGTCGTGGACACTGAACTGGGCGCAGGATCTCATCGAGAACGCGCCGCACCCCAAACACGGATGACCCGGGCGTTCTCACAGCGATCCGATTTGGCCACCGCCGTGACTACGCCTAACATTAAGAAAAAAATAAGAGCTGAACAGCGCCAGCCGCCGGCCCGCGCCCGCTCGCGTGCACGCTTTCGGCGGGGACCGCCCCGTTCTCTGTACGATCTGTGAGGTTTGGGGTTCGCGACGCAAGGCGAACGGTGGCGCGCCAGGTGACGCGCGGCCGCCGCGCAGGCCCCAGGATGTTTTTTGACAGGAGAGTGGTATGTCGTTCCATAACCCGTTCATCAAGAACGGACGTATCACCTTCCCCGAAGGTGCCAGTTTGGTCCGGCACGTCGAACGTTGGGCCAAGGTTCGCGGGGACAAGCTCGCCTACCGGTTCCTGGACTTCTCCACCGAGCGCGATGGTGTTGCACGCGACCTGCACTGGGCCGACTTCGGTGGCCGTAACCGCGCCATCGGCGCCCGCCTGCAGCAGGTCACCCAGCCCGGGGACCGGGTGGCCATCCTGTGCCCGCAGAACCTGGACTACCTCGTTGCGTTCTTCGGCACCCTGTACGCCGGACGCATCGCGGTGCCGTTGTTCGACCCATCGGAACCGGGCCATGTCGGCCGCCTGCACGCCGTCCTGGACGACTGCGAACCGACGGCGATCCTGACCACGACCGAAGCTGCCGAGGGGGTGCGCAAGTTCTTCCGAACCCGCCCGGCCAAGGAGCGGCCCCGTGTGATCGCCGTCGACGCGGTGCCCGACGAGGTCGGCGGGACGTGGGTGCCGGTCGAGGACGTCGACGAAAGCACCATCGGCTATCTGCAGTACACGTCCGGATCGACCCGCATCCCGACGGGTGTGCAGATCACCCAACTGAACCTGGCTACCAACGTGGTTCAGGTGATCGAGGCTCTCGAAGGTGAGGAAGGCGACCGGGGTGTGTCCTGGCTGCCGTTCTTCCACGACATGGGGTTGATCACTGCGATGGTCTCGCCGATGATCGGCCATTACTTCACCTTCATGACACCGGCAGCGTTCGTGCGCAGACCCGGCCGCTGGATCCGTGAGATGGCCCGCAAGCCCGGCGAGACGGGCGGCGTTATCTCCGTCGCGCCGAACTTCGCATTTGACCACGCCGCCGCGCGCGGTGTGCCCAAGGAGGGCGAGGAGCCGCTGGACCTGTCCAACGTCAAGGCCATCCTCAACGGGAGCGAGCCGATTTCGGCGGCGACTGTACGCCGGTTCAATGAGGCGTTCGGCCCCCACGGCTTCCAACCTCAGGCCATCAAACCGTCCTACGGCCTGGCCGAAGCGACCTTGTTCGTGTCCACCACCCCGGCCGGCGAGCCGCCGAAGATCATCACGGTCGACCGCGATGAATTGAACCGGCATCGATTCGTGCCGGTGCCCGACGACTCACCGAAGGCCGTGGCACAGGCGGGCGCGGGCAAGGTCGGCGTCGCGGAGTGGGCCGTCATCGTCGACAACGACACCGCCACCGAGCTGCCGGACGGTCAGATCGGGGAGATCTGGATCAGCGGCCAGAACATGGGCACCGGCTACTGGAACAAGCCCGAGGAAACCGTCGCGACCTTCCAGAACATCCTCAAGTCGCGGACCGATCCCTCGCACGCCGAGGGCGCGGCCGACGACGCCACCTGGGTGCGAACCGGCGACTACGGCGCCTACCACGACGGCGAGCTCTACATCACCGGCCGCGTCAAGGACCTGGTGATCATCGACGGCCGTAACCACTACCCGCAGGACCTGGAGTACTCCGCGCAGGAGTCGACCAAGGCGGTGCGCACCGGCTTCGTCGCGGCGTTCTCGGTGCCGGCCAACCAACTACCCGACGAGGTGTTCGACGACGCCCATTCGGGACTCAAGCGCGACCCGGCCGACACCTCCGAACAGTTGGTGATCGTCGCCGAGCGTGCCCCCGGATCGCACAAACTCGACATGGCGCCGATCGTCGACGCCATCCGCGCCGCAATCGCGGTGCGCCACGGGGTGACCGTGCGTGACGTGCTGCTGACGCCTGCCGGTGCGATCCCGCGCACCTCAAGCGGCAAGATCGGCCGGCGGGCCTGCCGGTCGGCGTACCTCGACGGCAGCCTCCGCAGCGGGAAGGTGGCCAATGCCTTCCCGGACGAGGCGGAATGACGAGCAGTAAGAAGTTCCTAGTGAACGAAGCGGCGCCCCGGTACGCAGACAGCGCGCCACCGGGTGCCCCTTCGCCGAGGTGAGGCCTCATGTCTGAATCACACACGCCCGACGCCCCAGGCCCCGATGAGCCTGCCCAGCCCGGAGACGCCATCACACCGGTGCCGGACAATCAGCCGACACCCGCCCGCTCCGACATGTCGGTGCCGGAGATGCGCGAATGGCTGCGCAATTGGGTCGCCAACACCACCGGCCGGTCGCCCGACGGGGTCGACGAGTCCACGCCGATGGTGGAGTTGGGTCTCTCGTCGCGGGATGCCGTGGCGATGGCCAGTGACATCGAGGACCTGACCGGTGTGACGCTGACCGCGACCGTGGCGTTCCGCCATCCCACGATCGAGTCACTGGCGACGGTGATCATCGAGGGCGAACCGGAGATCGAGGGGGCCGACGACTCAGAGGACTGGACGCGCGAGGCGACCGAGGCCGAGGAGGGGCTGCTCAACATCGCGATCGTGGGCCTGTCGACCCGGTTCCCCGGCGAGATGAACACCCCCGACGAGATGTGGCAGGCACTGTTGGAGGGCCGCGACGCCATCACCGACCTGCCCGAGGGGCGTTGGTCGGAGTTCATGGCCGAGCCACGGCTGGCCGAGCGTATCGCCAAGGCACGCACCCGCGGCGGGTACCTCAAGGACCTCAAGGGTTTCGACGCCGAGTTCTTCGCACTGTCGAAGCTGGAGGCCGACAACATCGACCCGCAACAGCGGATGGCGCTGGAGCTGACCTGGGAGGCCTTGGAGAACGCCCGCATCCCGGCCTCCAGCCTGCGCGGAGCCAGCGTCGGCGTCTACGTCGGTAGCTCCACCAACGACTACAGCTATCTGGCGATGATGGACCCGCGCACGGCCCATCCCTACGCCATCACCGGAACGGCGAGCTCGATCATCGCCAACCGGGTCTCCTACTTCTACGATTTCCGCGGTCCGTCGGAGGCCATCGACACCGCCTGCTCGAGCTCGCTGGTGGCCGTGCACCAGGGCGTTCGGGCGCTGCGCTCCGGCGAGGCCGACGTGGTCGTGGCCGGCGGGGTGAACGCTCTGGTCACCCCGGCCGTCACGCTGGGCTTCGACGAGGTCGGCGGCGTGCTGGCCGCCGACGGCCGGATCAAGTCGTTCAGCGCCGACGCCGACGGCTACGCGCGTTCCGAGGGCGGCGGCATGCTCGTGCTCAAGCGGCTGGCCGACGCCCGCCGTGACGGCGACGAGGTTCTCGCGGTCATCGCGGGCAGCGCGGTCAACCACGACGGACGTTCCAACGGTCTGCTCGCCCCGAACCCCGATGCGCAGGCCGAGGTGCTGCGCAAGGCCTATAGGGACGCCGGCATCAACCCGCGCACCGTCGACTACGTCGAGGCGCACGGTACCGGCACGATCCTGGGCGATCCGATCGAGGCCGACGCACTCGGTCGCGTCGTGGGCCGGGGCCGGTCCGCCGACCAGCCGGCCCTGCTGGGCGCGGTGAAATCCAACGTCGGTCACCTGGAGTCGGCCGCCGGTGCGGCGAGCCTGGCCAAGGTCGCTTTGTCGTTGAGCCGCAACAAGGTTCCGCCGTCGATCAACTACGCCGGGCCCAACCCCTACATCGACTTCGACTCGGTACGCCTGCGGATGGCCGACACCGTTACCGACTGGCCGCGCTACAGCGGCCACGCCGTGGCCGGGGTGTCCGGCTTCGGCTTCGGCGGGGCCAACGCTCACCTGGTGCTGCGTGAGGTGCTCCCGGCGGATCTGCTCGAGCCCGAACCGCAACCCCAACCGGCGGAGCAGGAGTCGACGAACCCTGATGCCGACGCGGTGTTCCCCCGCACGCGGGAGGTGCCCCCAGTGGGCGGCGTGCGGATGGATGAGTACGGCGAGTTCATCCAGGACGAAGAAGTGGAGGAACTCGGCCAGCACCGTTACGACACCGACGAGCGCGAGCCCGAGCTGCCCGGCCTCACCGACGAAGCGTTGCGACTGCTGGAGATCGCCCGGGAGGAGCTCGAAGCCGGACAAGAGGGTGAAGAGCAACCGGTACCTGTTGTGCCGCTGGCGGTTTCGGGATTTCTTACTTCGAGAAAGAAGGCGACCGCCGCCGAGTTGGCGGACTGGCTCGACAGTCCGGAGGGACGTGCGTCCTCGCTCGAATCCATCGGACGTTCGCTGTCGCGGCGCAACCACGGCCGCTCGCGCGCGGTGGTGATGGCCCACGATCACGACGAGGCGATCAAGGGCCTGCGCGCGATCGCCGAGGGCAAGCCGAGCCCGCTGGTCTACAGCGCCGACGGTCCGGTCACCAACGGGCCGGTCTGGGTGCTGGCCGGCTTCGGCGCCCAGCACCGCAAGATGGGTAAGAGCCTGTATCTGCGCGATCCGGTGTTCGCCGAGTGGATCAACACCGTCGACTCCCTGATCCAGGACGAACTGGGCTATTCGATCGTCGAGCTGATCCTCGACGACTCGCAGGACTACGGCATCGAGACCACTCAGGTCACCATCTTCGCGATCCAGGTCGCCCTGGGCGAGCTGCTCAAGCATCACGGCGCCAAACCCGCTGCGGTGGTAGGGCAGTCGCTGGGCGAGGCGGCCGCGGCCTACTTCTCCGGTGGCCTCTCGCTGGCCGACGCCACCCGCACCATCTGCGCCCGCTCGCGGCTGATGGGCGAGGGCGAGGCGATGCTGTTCGGCGAGTACATCCGGCTGATGGCGCTGGTGGAGTACTCGGCCGACGAGATCAAGACGGTGTTCTCCGACTACCCCGATCTGGAGGTGTGCGTCTACGCCGCTCCGACGCAGACGGTCATCGGCGGCCCGCCGGCACAGGTGGACGCGATCATCGAACGCGCCGAGAAGGAAGGCAAGTTCGCCCGCAAGTTCCAGACCAAGGGTGCCAGCCACACCACGCAGATGGACCCGCTGCTGGGCGAGCTCGCCGCCGAACTGCAGGGCATCGAGCCGCACCCGCTGCGCATCGGCTACTTCTCGACCGTCCACGAGGGCAGCTACATCCGTCCGGGTGGTGAGCCGATCCACGACGTCGACTACTGGAAGAAGGGCCTGCGGCACAGCGTCTATTTCACCCAGGGAATCCGTAACGCCGTCGACAACGGTCACACCACGTTCCTGGAGCTGGCGCCCAACCCGGTGGCCCTGATGCAGGTGGGCCTGACGACGGCGGTGGCCGGTCTGCACGATGCGCAGCTGATCGCCACCCTGGCCCGCAAGCAGGACGAGGTCGATGCGATGGCCGCGGCGATGGTCCAGCTCTACGTCGTCGGCCATGACCTGGATTTCCGGACGCTATTTTCTCGGGGCTCCGCCCCCGGCGACTTCGCCCATATCCCGCCGACCCGGTTCAAGCGCAAGCCGCACTGGCTCAACGCGCAGTTCGCCGCCGACAGTGCCGCGATCATGCCGGGAACGCATGTGGCCACCCCGGACGGCAGGCACGTGTGGGAGTACGCCCCGCAGGGCGGGACCGACCTGGCGGCCTTGGTGAAAGCCGCTGCGGTCCAGGTGCTTCCGGATGCAGCATTGACCGCTTCGGAGCAGCGCGCGGTACCCGGTGAGGAAGCCCGGTTGGTGACGACGCTGACGCGGCACCCCGGTGGCGCATCGGTGCAGGTGCACGCGCGCGTCGACGAGTCGTTCACGCTGGTCTACGACGCGATCGTGGCCCGCTCCGGCGCGGTGGCTGGAGCTGGATTGCCCGCGGCGGTAGCCACCGGTGTCGCGGTGACCGCCCCGGCCAGCACCGAGGTCGCCGCGGCCGAGGATGAACGGGACGCAGCCATACTCTCCGATAACCTCACACAGGGCGTCAATCTCGGTGCCGGGTTCGCCAAATGGTCGCCGGACTCCGGTGAGACCGTGCACGATCGGCTCGCGACGATCGTCGGTGGTGCGATGGGCTACGAGCCCGAGGACCTGCCGTGGGAGGTGCCGCTGATCGAGCTGGGGCTGGATTCGCTGATGGCGGTGCGGATCAAGAACCGGGTCGAATACGACTTCGACCTGCCGCCGATCCAGCTGACGGCGGTGCGCGATGCCAACCTCTACAACGTCGAGAAGCTGATCGAATACGCGATCGAGCACCGCGATGAGGTTGAGCACCTGCACGAGCACCAGCAGACGCTGACGCCCGAGGAGATCGCGGCCGAGCAGGCCGCGATGGTGAGGGGCCAGACCCCGTCCGACGCTGCGCCGGCCGGCCTCGATATCCCTGCGCCGCCGACGAATCCGGCGGGCCCGGGTATCCCTGCGCCGCCGACCGTCCCCCGCGAGCGGGAGGTACCCGCACCGGCGGGGCCCGGCCAATCCGCTGCTGCCGCAGCGGCGGAGGTACTCAACCAGCAGGCCGTGGTCGATGCTCTCGGCACCGATGTCCCGCCGCGCGAGGCCTCCGAACGGGTGACGTTCGCCACCTGGGCGATCGTCACCGGCAAGTCCCCGGGCGGCATCTTCAACGAACTGCCCGCCATCGACGAGGACACCGCCGCCAAGATCGCCCAGCGACTTTCCGAACGCGCCGAGGGCACCATCACCGTCGAGGACGTCAAGGCCGCCAGGACCATCGAGGAGCTGGCGACCACGGTGCGCGAATACCTGGAAGTCGGCGAGCTCGACGGGTTCGTGCGAACCCTGCGGGCGCCGAAAGAGGGCACGCACCACGTTCCCGTCTTCGTGTTCCATCCGGCCGGTGGGTCGACGGTGGTCTACGAGCCGCTGCTGAAGCGGCTGCCGCCGGACGTCCCGGTATACGGGCTGGAACGGGTCGAGGGCTCGATCGAGGAGCGCGCCGCCCAGTACGTGCCCAAGCTGCTGGAGATGAACCCCGGCGGCCCGTTCGTCCTGGCCGGTTGGTCGCTGGGCGGGGTGCTGGCCTACGCCTGCGCGATCGGGCTCAAGCGTGCCGGGGCCGACGTCGCGTTCGTCGGGCTGATCGACGCGGTGCGCGCGGGGGAGGAGATCCCCCAGACCAAGGAGGAGATCCGCGCCCGCTGGGACCGCTACGCGCTGTTCGCGCAGCGGACCTTCAACGTCGAGATCCCCGAGATCCCCTACGAACAGCTCGAGGAGCTCGACGACGAGGGACAGGTGAGGTTCGTGCTCGACGCCATCAAGGACAGCGGCGTGAACATCCCGGGCGGGATCATCGAGCACCAGCGCACGTCATACCTGGACAACCGCGCCATCGACACCGCGGTGATCCAGCCCTACGACGGCCACGTCACGCTCTACCTGGCCGACCGCTACCACGACGACGCGATCATGTTCGAGCCGCGCTACGCCATCCGCAAGCCCGACGGCGGCTGGGGCGAATACGTCACCGAGCTCGAGGTGGTGCCGATCGGCGGCGAGCACATCCAGGCGATCGACGAACCGTACATTGCCAAGGTCGGTGCTCACCTGAGCGAAGCGATCAACCGCATCGAGCATGAGGAGAAGCAGGCGAAGTGACCGCTGAGAACTCCCCCACCCGCCCGGCGACGACCGCGGAGAAAATCGCCGAGCTGCGCGAAAAGCTGGAACTGGCCAAGGAACCGGGCGGTGAGGCGGCCGCCGCCAAGCGCGACAAGAAGGGCATCACCAGCGCTCGCGCCCGGATTCACGCTTTGCTCGACCCTGGCAGCTTCCTGGAGATCGGCGCGCTGGCCCGGACCCCTGGTGACCCCAACGCCTTGTTCGGCGACGGCGTCGTCACCGGCCACGGCACCATCAACGGCCGCCCGGTCGGCGTCTTCAGCCACGACCAGACGGTGTTCCAGGGTTCGGTCGGCGAGATGTTCGGCCGCAAGGTCGCCAAGCTGATGGAGTGGGTGGGGATGGTCGGCTGCCCGATCATCGGTATCAACGACTCAGCGGGGGCACGGATCCAGGACACCGCCACGTCGCTGGCCTGGTATGCCGAACTGGCCCGGCGGCATGAGATGCTGCGCGGCCTGGTCCCCGAGATTTCCATCATTCTGGGCAAATGCGCCGGGGGAGCGGTGTACTCGCCGATTCAGACCGACCTGCTGGTAGCCGTGCGCGACCAGGGCTACATGTTCATCACCGGCCCCGACGTCATCAAGGACGTCACCGGTGAGGAGGTCACATTCGACGAACTTGGCGGCGCCGATGTGCAGGCCCAGCGCGGCAACATCCACAAGGTGGTCGACGATGAGACGGCGGCGTTCCAGTACGTCCGTGACTATCTGGAGTTCCTGCCCGCCAACACCTTTGACGATGCACCGATCATCAACCCGGGCTTGGAGCCCGAGATCACCCCGCACGACCTGGAACTCGACAGCATTATTCCCGACGCCGACAACGTCGCCTACGACATCCACGAGATCCTGCTGCGGATCTTCGATGACGGCAATGTCTTCGAGATCGGCGACCAGCGCGGCCCGGCGATGATTACCGCGTTCGCACGCGTCGACGGACGGCCGGTCGGGGTGCTCGCCAACCAGCCGATGCACATGTCGGGTGCGGTCGACACCGAGGCTTCGGACAAGGCGGCTGGCTTCATCCGATTCTGCGACTCGTTCAACCTTCCATTGGTGTTCGTCGTCGACACGCCCGGGGCTATGCCCGGGGTGGCTGAGGAGAAGAACGGCATCATCAAACGTGGCGGTCGGTTCTTCAACGCCCTGGTGGAGGCCGATGTGCCGAAGGTGACCATCATCGTCCGCAAGGCGTACGGCGGCGGGTACGCCGTGATGGGCTGCAAGCAGCTGACCGCGGACCTCAACTTCGCGTGGCCGACGGCCCGAATCGCCGTGATCGGCGCCGAGGGTGCGGCGCAGCTACTGGTGAAGCGGTTCCCCGATCCCACTGCGCCCGAGGTGCAGAAGATCCGCGCCGATTTCATCGAGGGCTACAACCTCAACCTCGCCACGCCGTGGACGGCCGCCGAACGCGGCTACATCGACGGAGTGATCGAGCCGCATCAGACCCGGCTGCTGCTGCGCAAGTCGCTGCGGCTCTTGCGTGACAAGCAGATCAGCCGGGTTCAGCGCAAGCACGGCCTGACGCCGATCTAGGGCGGGCATCCGAACCTTAACTCACAAGCGTGTAATTCGATGGCGGGGCGCTGGCCTGCGACGACGGGCACCGCGCGAGAATCGATGAACAAGTTGTCCACACCCGGCAAAGGCCGTGGTCGTGACGGCGGCAAATGTCAATTTTGACGCAAACCCCGGTGATCGGGTGGGACCCAGATCTACCGTGAGCGGGTGACCATCGAGCATGTCGAACAGCTGGACCCGGGCCGGGATGGCCGCCACCTCTACACCTGCCCGCTGTGTGAAGCCATGTGTGGCTTGGAGATTCAGGTCAGCGATGGCCGCGTAGCCAGCGTCCGCGGCAACCGGGACGACACCTGGAGCCGCGGGCACCTGTGCCCGAAGGGGGCGTCCCTGGGCGCCCTGCACGAGGACCCGGACCGCATCCGGACGCCGATGATCAAGGTCGACGGGCAATGGCAGGAGGTCAGCTGGGACACCGCGTTCCGGCGCTGCACCGAACTGTTGGCACCGGTGATCGCCGAACACGGTATCGGCGCGGTGACCTGCTACACGGGCAACCCACTGGCCCACTCGTTTTCTCTCGGCCGCTACACCGGGGTGCTGCTGGGCATGTCGGGCATGCCGGTCAGCTACTCGCCCGGGACCGTCGACCAGTGGCCGAAGAACCTGTCATCGCACCTGATGTACGGCAACTGGTGGGGTTTCCCGGTGCCCGACATCGAACGCACCGACCTGCTGGTCGTGATGGGCGCCAACCCGGCGGCGTCACAGGGTTCGCTGCTGGCAGCCCCGGACGTGATGGGCATCATCGGGCGCATCGGCACCGTCATCGTCATCGACCCGGTCCGCACCGCCACCGCCGCCAGGGCCGACGAATGGCTGCCCATCACCCCGGGCACCGACGCCGCCCTGCTGATGGCGGTGGTGCACACGCTGTTCCACGAAGGGCTGGTCGATCTCGGCCCGCTGGCCGAGCACGTCGACGGTGTCGGCGTGCTGCGCCAGGTAACCGGGGACTGGACGCCCGAGCGGGTGGCACCGGCCACCGGTATCGACGCACAGCGCATCAAGGACCTGGCCCGCCAGCTCGCGCAGACCGAAAAGGCCGTCGTCTACGGCCGAATCGGCCTGTGCAACCAGGAATTCGGCAGCCTGGCCAGCTGGCTGGTCGACGTCGTCAACATCCTCACCGGACATTTCGACATCCCCGGAGGAGCGATGTTCCCGCGGCCCGCGGCATGGACCGTCACCTCGCAGCCGCAGCCCGGTCTGGAGGGTGGACTGGCCGAGTTCGGCCGCTGGCGCAGCCGGGTGCGTGGCGCCAAGGAGGTGCTCGGTCAGGTTCCGGTGTCGTGTCTGGCCGAGGAGATCGCAACGCCGGGAGAGGGGCAGGTCAAGGCGCTCATCACCGTCGCGGGCAATCCGGTGTTGTCCACGCCGGCGGGCGAGCGCCTCGATGAGGTGTTGCCGCAGTTGGACGCGATGATCTCGGTGGACCTGTGGCTCAACGAGACCACCCGGCACGCCGATGTCATCCTGCCGGGCCTCTCGCCACTGGAGCAGCCCCATCATGACGACCTGGTGCTGGCGTTCGCGATCAACAGCGTCGCCAACTACTCGCCGCCGGTGTTCCTCGCCGAGGACCCGGAACGCCCGGCCGAGTGGGAGATCCTGATCCGGCTGACGGGGCTGTGCACGGGCACCCCCGCCGAGGATGTCGACGTCGTCGCGATCGATGACGGCTTCTTCGACTACCTGTGCTTCACCCAGGGGCTGGACGGCGCGCAGATCCGCAGCAACTACAGCGGCGGGGGTCCGGAGCGCATCCTGGACCTGACACTGCGCACCGGGCCGTTCGGTGACCGCTACGGCGAGAATCCCGACGGACTGACCCTGGCGAAACTGAAACGCCGGCCCAATGGCGTGAATTTCGGGCCGATGGTGCCGCAGGTGCCCGAGATTCTCGGTACCGCCGACAAGAAGATCCGGCTGGCGCCGCAGTACCTGCTCGACGACCTGCCCCGGCTGGCCGGCAGGCTGGACCGCGACACCGAAGACCTGGTGCTGGTGAGCCGGCGGCACCTGCGATCGAACAACTCGTGGCTGCACAACGTCGCGGCGCTGATGAAAGGCCGCGACCGGTGCACACTGCTGATGCACCCCGCCGACGCCGCCAGCCACGGCGTGACCGACGGGGACCTGGTCCGCGTGGTGTCGTCGGCCGGCCGGATCGAAGTGCCGGTGGAAGTCACCGAGGCGATCAAACCCGGTGTCGTGTCCATGCCGCATGGCTGGGGCCACGACAGGCCCGGCACCCGCCTGTCCGTGGCCAACGGGTCACCCGGGGTGAACACCAACATCCTGTCGCCGCCCACGTTCCTGGACGAACCGTCCGGAAACGGCGCGCTGAACGGCATACCGGTCGCCATAGCGCCGGTGGCGTAGTTCCGGGCTGTTCGTAGAATCGCGGCGGACCGGAGCAACCGGGCACCGGACGACGTGAGGAGTGCGCAATGAGCGAGGCCGACATGCTGGACGCGGTCCGTGCGGCCGGGGCCGCAATCGGTGAAGCCGTCGGAGTGTTCATGCTGCATCCGGAGACGATGGACAAGAGCCTGGCGGCCGGATACCCCGATCCGTTCGCCGGCTACTTCGCGGGGCGCGGCGGTGTACTGGGGGAGACCAACGCGGAGACCGTCAGCGCGGTGTTCGCCGTGTTCGAGCCCAACGTCGTCCGGCAATGCTGGGAGAACGGCGTCGCGGTGCACGGCGCGGCCGGCGGTGCCCGCCTGTACTGGGACCAGCTGGCCGACTTCGCCCGCAGCTATCTGACCGGGACCGAGGGACTGGAGCGCATCGCCGCGCTCGGCGAGAAGATCATCGCCGCAGCACCCGACACGGGCCTGCCGCTGTTCGCCGGCTGGCGCACCATGCCGCTGGCCGATGACGCCCCCGCCCGAGCACTGCAGGTCATGTTCGTGCTCCGCGAACTGCGCGCCGGTGTCCACTTCAACGCGTTGACGCTGTCCGGGCTCAGTGCGGTCGAGGCGCACATGCTCAACCGAGGTCCCGAGTACACGGCGTTCATGGGCTGGCAGCCGCCGTTCGCCGACGGCATGGACAAGAAGGACCGCTACCTGGCCGCCGAGCAGGCCACCGACCGCCGGATGGTCGAGATATTCGCCGACGCACTCGACGAGGGCGAGGCGCGCGACCTCGCGCGTCTCAGCAGCGCAGCGCTGGCGCACATGAAGGTCAACGTCCCGTCCGCAGGGTAGCTACGATGCCGACGTGCCCTGGGAACAACTGCCGGTCATCGGCGGATGGTTGCGCTCGGCGCGTGTGGAGGCCACCCGGGCCGGGGTCGCGGCCATCACCCGGGTCGTGGAACTGGTCCTCGACGAGATCGACTTGACCGCCCTCGTGCGTGAACGGGTCGACATCGAGGCGATCGCCGCCGGGGTGGACATCGACGCAATCGTCGCCGGGGTGGACATCGACGCGATCATCAGCCGTATCGATCTGATCGGCCTGGCCAACCAGATCATCGACGGTGTGGACCTGCCGGCGATCATCCGGGACTCCACCGGCACCGTCACTGCCGAGGTGATGACCGATGTGCGCACCCAGACCGCCCGCGCCGACGATATCGTCGCCGGCTTCGTCGACCGGATGCTGGGACGGACCGGGGAATCTCGGTGAACAACGCCGGGATCGTATCTCGGGGCTTGGCCGCGCTCGTCGACATGCTGATCGTCGTGGTTATGATGGGTGGGCTCTACATCGGCCTGGTGCTGACTGTGCTGATGCTGCACCCGACGGCGTTCAGCCCGCCGAAACCCGGCCTCATCTTCTCCACGTCGGTGACGCTGGTCGTGGCGGTGCTCTACCTGACGGTGTGCTGGATGCTGTCGGGGCGCACCGTCGGTGCCGTCCTGTTAGGGGTGCGGGTGATAGGCAGGCGTTCGCAGCGGCTGGGACTCCTGGTGGCCGTGCTGCGGGCGGTGGCCTGTGTGTTCTTCCCGGTCGGCCTGCTGTGGGTGGCCGTCGATCGCCAGCGCCGTTCGGTGCAGGACCTGCTGCTGGGCAGCCGCGTCATCTACGCGCGGTAGCCGGCCTTCGGTTCGCAAATCGACACCCTCGACCCTTAAGATGCCCCAATGCCGTTAGCCGACGGCCAGATTTTCGCTGGTTACACCATCCTGCGCACCTTGGGGGCCGGCGGGATGGGCGAGGTGTACCTCGTCCAACACCCGCGGCTGCCCCGCTACGACGCCCTCAAGGTTCTCGGCGCAACCGTTAGCTGTGATGACGAGTACCGCCAGCGGTTCAACCTCGAAGCCGACATGGTGGCCACGTTGTGGCACCCGCATATCGTCACCATCTACGACCGCGGCGAGTTCGAGGGCCAGCTCTGGATCGCGATGGAGTACGTGGAGGGCACCGACGCATCGCACCTGTTGGCCGACTGGTATCCCGATGGCATGCCACCGGAGGAGGTGGTGCGCGTCATCACCGCGGTGGCCGATGCGCTCGACTACGCTCACAGCCGCAAGCTGCTGCACCGCGACGTCAAACCAGCCAATATCCTGCTGGGGTTCCCTGACTCTGACGATGAACGAGTCATGTTGGCCGACTTCGGAATTGCGCGCTGGATCGGCCAGGCCAGCGGGCTGACCGGCACCAACATGACGGTCGGAACGGTCGCCTACGCCGCGCCCGAGCAGCTCAAAGGCGAAGACATCGACGGCCATGCCGACCAGTACGCGCTGGCCGCGACCGCCTATCACCTGCTGACGGGCGCGCCGCCGTTCGCACACACCAACCCCGCGATCGTCATCAGCCAGCACCTCGGCTCCGACCCCCCGGCCATCGGTGTCAAGCGCCCGGAGCTCTCGGGTCTGGCGCCGGTCTTCGCCAAGGCACTGGCCAAGGACCCCGCCGAGCGCTTCGAGCGGTGCCTTGACTTCGCTCGCGCCCTGGAGCAGCGGCTCGGCACGCTCGAACAGGACCCGGGCGTGGTCGACGCGACAGCGCCGGGGCGGGCAGCGGCCTCCCGGCCCTCCGGCTCTGGCGGGCGCCACGCCAAACCCGAGTCCGGGTCGCCGCATCGTCGACGAATAGTCGCCGGGGCGATCTTCGGCGCGCTCCTGATCCTCGTGGGCGCCGCGACAGTTCTCTCGCTGCTGCTCGGCGGCCGCGGTGTCGACACCGCGGCCACCGAGCAGTCCCAGTCGGCCACGCCGCCACCGCCCCCGCCGGCCGAATCGGCGCGGATGGATCTACCCATTGTGGTCGTGGGCGCCAGCTGCGCCGTTCTTGGCGCAGCGGCGGTCAGCGAGTCGGGCGCACCGGCGTACTGTGCACGCGCCGATTCCGCGGCCGAGGCGACGGTGTGGTCACTGCAGCCCGATCATCTGTCCAGCACCAACTCGGCCGGTTCCGGCAGCGGTTGAGCGACCGGGCGTCGCCCCGGCCCTCGCGAGCCTGTCTGCGGCTACGCCTTGATCCTGATCGGCCCCGGCTTCCACAGCCCGCTGCGGGTGGCGGTGCCGAGATCCAGCTGGGCGACGTCGGCGTCGACGATGGTGTCGAACTTGCGCAGCGACCCCCAGTCGCGGCCCCAGTCGTCCGACAGGTAGGTGGCCATCACTTGGGCGCGCAGCAGCAGATCGGTGATCCCCAGCAGGCCGCCGTTGCGACCGTCCTCCCAGGTGTCGGTGTCGTGCATCTTGGCCGAATAGTCCGGGGTGATCCGGAACTTGGGGACTTCGGTAACACCGTTGGCGTGCAACATCGGCTGCTGGCACGGGAACGCCAGGCCCACCGCCCAGTCCATCAATACCGGCTGCGTCGAACCGACGTACTCCTGGACCGAACGCAGCTCGGGCACCCGCGGCGGAGTCACGGCGATCCAGTCGCCCTGAGACAGTGAACGGTCTTGCGCCACAACGCGCACCGCGGTCGCATCGGCGGGTATCTGCGAGCGCGCGAACCGCAGGTTGCGCCACGACGGTGCCGGGCCGAGATCGTAGGGCTGTACCCGGCCCGCGGGCACCAGGGCACCACCCGGGCCGAGTGTCGCGTATTCCAGCTCCACGGTTTGCCCGTCGGTGTGACCGTCGAGCACGCTGTTGCCGGCGATGGTGCCGGCGGCGGTCACCACTACCAGCGGATGACCGTCGTCCTCGGGCGGCAGTCGGTACCACGCCGAGGTCAGGGTGCTCTCCTGCTGCGGTCCGTCGGTGAAGCTGCCGGCCACCGGAACCCGGCCCGGGTCAAGGCCATAGGGCAGCGGCACGGTGGATCCGTTGACGCCGGGCGCGTCCAATTTGACCGGCTGGTCCCAGTCGTAGTCGGTACCCGGCTGCGGGTTGGTCAGCCGAATCGCTTCGGCGACGATGTGTTTCGGCACTCCGTCAGGCGTGAAGCCGACGGGCTCGGTGCCGCCCAGGGGTCCCAGTGGCCCCCAACCGCCGGGGCCACTCGGTAGCGGGGTCAGGAAACCGGCGTTGGTGTCGGGTTCGACGAGCACGTCATCGGCCAGTCCGCAGCCTCCGGAGAACGCCCGCAGGTTGGCCCAGGCGTTGGAGTAGGTCGGGTACTGGCGCACCACCCCGGCCGCCATGGACGCGAAGAACACGACCACCATCAAGCCCGCGGCCAGTGGGATCGGTGCGGCGGTCGCGGCTCGGATGAAGCGCCCCTCGCCGTGCTCGCGGCTGTTGAAATGCAGCCAGACGGTGTATATCGCAGACAACGTGAATAGCGCGAAGAAGATTGTGCTGACCGTGATTCCACCGATGCGGGGCATCGCGTTGTTGAATGGCACGCCGTAGCTGGAGACGTACCACCAGCCGTTGGTGCTGGCGAAGCACAGCGAGAGCAGGAACAGCACCGCGGTCACGACAGTCATCCGATTGCGTGACCAGCGCAGCACCGTCGGCGATACCAGCACGGTGGTCAGGGCCGCCATCGCGGCGCCGACGGCGGCGAACAACCCGAAGTGGTGCACCCACTTGGTGGGGGTGAACATCAGGAAGAAGATCGTCCCGAAGATGACGCCCATCAGTCGCCAGGCGGGTCCGCGGGCCACACCGGCAACGCGCTTGCGCCGCAACATGATGAACATCGCGATGAACAGCGACAGGGCCGTCATCAGGAAGCCGAACCGGCGCGACAGCGAGCCGTCAACCGTGGGCAGGATCAGGTAGTAGTAGCGCAGGTTCTCGGTGTACCAAGCCTGGCTGGGCCCGATGTCGGTGCGAATTCTCGTCGCTTCCATCACCGTCGCCAGGGTCTGGTCGGCGAAGACGACCGTGAGTATGACCGTGCCGGCCGCCAGCAGCGGTGCCACCAGCGGCCAGGTGCCGATAACGCGGTGTCGGCGCACCAGGATTCGCAGGATCGGCCGGCCGCCGGCGATCAGCGCGGCGACCGCGATCAGGCCGGTCGGCTGGATGCCGAGGGTGAACGCCGCGGTCAGGATCGCCAGGGCCGCAGGGGTTAACCGGCCCGAGCTGACCGCCCGCTCGATCAGCACGTAGGTGATCAGCGCGCCGGTGGCGATCTGGCCTTCGGGGCGCAGGCCGTTGTTGAAGGGCATCCATGCGGCCAGCAGCACCAGCCCGGCCGCCCACAGGGCCGGCCTGCTGGCCACCACTGCCGGCCCCAGCCGGGGCAGCACCTCACGGGACAGCAGCAGCCAGCACACCAGGGCGCAGACCAAGTCCGGCAGCCGGATCCAGATGCTGGCATCGCTGACGTGGGTCATCAGCGCGAGCAGGTTGTAGTACCAGCCGAACGGATCCTCGGGGCTGCCGAACCAGCGGAAATAGTTCGACATGTAGCCGGCGTGGTCGGCGACCCTGGCCATCTGCAGGATGTAGCCGTCGTCGGAGGAGTTGGCGCCCATCACGTGCCACACCAGGAAGGCGCCCACCACGGTGACGTCGACAGCGGTGAAGGTGCGCCAGCGCTGCGGGATCCACTTGTGCATGCGACGGCCGTCGAGTCGGTCGAGCCGCCACAGCGCGATCAGGGCGACCACCGTGGAGGCGACCGCGAGCAGCATCGCGGCGAGCTTCAACGCCGTCGGTTTGGTGGTGAATCGGGTGTCGATGACCGCCGACACGTTCAGTCCCGGGGGCGCGGGGCCGGTGAGATCGGTGAACACGCCCACGATGGCCGGACGCAGGTTGGGATCGGCGAATCCGCTGTGCTGTTCCTTGCCGGTGTTGGGATCGGTCAGCCCCACGAACGTCGCGAAGGTGCCGGCCGTCGTGGAGCTGATCTCGATGCGGGAGCAGCCGGCGGCACCGCCGCTGCCGACCACCCGCGTGCGCGGCACACTGGCGATCACCACGTTGCGGTCGGTGATGTCCACCCGCTGCTTCGTGAGCTCGACGAACAGCGAATTCAGCGCGGCTTGTTTGCCTTTCTCAGGCGCCAGGCCGAACACCATGCCACCCGCCGGTGGCATGGACCGGATCACGTCGCACGGCACGGTCGCGGTCAGCGACACCGGGGCCTGCGAGATCAGCGGCGCCGTGACATTGGTCAGCGCGCCGCTTTGCGGCCAGTTCAGCGCCGCGGTGGTCTGCACGACCGGCAGCAGCGGGGTCAGCACCGACAGCACGAAGCCCAGCAGGCCGGCGATCGCGGCCACCCGGCGGGCGATCGTCACGTCGTGGGCCGCGTCGCGTGCGTTGGCCTCGAGGGTCTGGGTCATGGCAAGGCCCTGATCGGTCCTTTACGGCTCCAGCCGAACACCGTTTCCGAACCCTGGTCGATGACGGCGTTCGGCGCCTCCGACGCGGGAACCAAGCGGATGTAGCGCTCGATCGCCCCCCAGTCTCGGTACCAGTCGTCGCGCAGATAGGTCGGGATCGTCGCCGTCGTCAACAGCGCTTGGATGAACAGGAACGGACCTCCGGCTCGCGCGGACTGCCACATGTTCGACGACACCACAACCTGTTTGAGGTTGGGCAGGATGCGGTACTCGGGCAGTTCCGCGACGCCGAGGTGCTCGGAGAACGGCCGCTGGCACGGGAAGTTCGCGGCGGTGGCGATGTCCATCAGCACCGGTGTCTGCGAGCCCAGGAACTGTTGCGCGGTCTCCAGTACCGGCACCCTGGGCGGCGTGAAGCCGAACCACTGGTCGGTGCTCAGGTTGGGGTCGTCGGCGACGATGCGTGCCACGTTGGCTTCCGGCGGTGCCCACGCCAGCGGGAAACGTAGGTTGCGCCAGGCCTTCTGGGTGATGACGTCGATCGGTTGCACCGAGTCGAGCGCCTGGAAGGAACCATCGGGCCGGTGCACACCCCACTGCAGCTTGAGCGACTGCCCGTAGTGGAACTGCCCTTCCTCGTCGTAGTACCAGATCGCGCCCGCGGCGGCGACGGTGACCAGGGGCCGGTCCGGGGTTCGAGGCGGTAGCTGGTACCACGCTGAAGTGGCTTTGGCCGCAGAGGTGTTCTCGTCGTAGCTACCCATCACCGGGGTGGTCCTGGGGTCCAGCCCGAAGGGCAGGAACACGCGCGAACCGTTCACCCCGACCGGGCCGTAACCGCCGCCGGTGCCGGCCGCGAAGGCGATCCCGGCGTTGGGCTTGTTCGGGGAGGCGTCGGAGTTCACCGTCCCGGGGTTGGCGACGAAGGGTTCGGCCGGCTCGAGGGTGTCGCTGATCCCGTTCGGGGTGAAGCCGACCGGGTTCTGTCCGCCCAGTGGACCGTAGCGGCCCCACTTCTGACCGGGCACGGGCTGCAGCATCCCGGCGTTGGTGTCGGGTTCGACGAGCACGTCGTCGGCCATCGCGCAGCTGGTGCCGGACAGGCCGGAACCGATTGCCTCGATGTTGGCCTTGGCGGTGGTGTAGACGGGGTAGCGCTGAGCGAAGGCCTTGGCCATCGACCCCACCTCGAGCACGACCATGATGACCGCCACCACCAGCAGCGGCGTGGATGCCAGCACCCGGTTGCGGCGGGTGTCGCGCACCTGGGTGTGCCCGGAGTAGTCGATGCGGAAGTGCAGCCAGCCGGCCAGCAGCCCGGTCACGATGGCCAGCACCAGGAACATCGTCGTCACCGGCTGGTGGGCGATCACCGGCTGCCGATCGAACCAGGGCACCCCGTAGTTGCCGACGTAGAACCAGCCGTTGATGCCCGAGGTAGCCCAGGCCAGCACGAACAGCAGCGCAGTGATGTACAGCGCTAGGTTCCGCCGGCTGTGCAACCCGACCCTGGCGAACGTGAAGGCGGTCACCGCCCCCAACGCGCTGGCCAGCCCGGCGAACGCACCGAACTGCACCGCCCACTTCGTCGGCGTGAACGTCAACAGCAGCAGCGCGACGGCGGTCGTGCCGATCAGGCGCCAGACCGGGCCGCTGGCCACACCCGGAACTTTGCCGCGGCGCAGCAGTACCGCCAGCATGCCGAACAGGCACAGCAACATGACCAGCACCGCGAAGCGGCGGGTCAGCGAGCTTTCCACGTTGTCTTCGACCGTCAGGAAGTAGTAGCGCAGGAAGTCCTGGTACCAGGCGATGGTCGGGCCGACGACGTACTTGATGCGGGCTGACTCGGCGACGGTGGCCAGGGTCTGATCCCGGAACACCACCACGAAGATCAGCGACAGCGACCCGGCCAGCGCCGCCAGCGGGGCCAGCACGCCTTCACTGGGACGGCGCACCCGGATCATGCCGGCGATCGCTCGCGCGCCCACTAACAGTGGTGCGATCGCGATGAGACCCTGCGGGGCGAGGGTCACGCTGAAGACCGCGACGATGATCGCGATCGCCACTGGTGCCAGCCGGCGAGTGCCGATTCCGTTCTCGACCAGGATCCACGCCGCCACCGCACCGAATGCGATGAGCGGCTCGGGGCGCAGCCCGTTGTTGAAGGGCAGCCAGGCGGCCAGGAACACCGCGCCCGCTGTCCAGACCGCGACGCGGTTGACCGCGAGCCGGCGGCCCAGCCGCGGCAGCGCGCAGCGGCTCAGGATCAACCAGGCGGCGATACCGGCGGCCGCGGCCGGTATCCGCATCCACACTCCGGCGGTGCTGATCGCGGCGAAGTGCGCCAGCACCGACTGATACCAGTCGAACGGTGCTTCGGTGGTGCCGAAGTAGCGGAAGTAGTTGGCCGTGTAGCCGGCATCACCGGACACCCGGGCGATGGTCAGGTTGTAGCCGTCGTCGGATGAGATCGCCCCGATGACATGCCAGAGCAGAAGTGTGCCGATGACGCCGATGTCGGCCAGCCAGGTTGCCGCCCCCACCCGCAGGAAGCGTCGCCAGGCGTCTTTGACGCGTCGTCCCGCGTACCCGTCCAGCACCGCCAACGCGATGATCGAGGCCACCACGCAGGCCACGCCCAGCACCATCACCGCCAGCTTGAGCACCGTCGGGCTGGTGATGAACCGGGTGTCGATGTCGATACGCGCCGACAGCCCCGGCTGCGCAGCGACTCGCAGCTCGGTGAAGACTCCGGCCACCTGAGGCTTCTTCTCGGGCGCCAACGTGCCGGTCGCGCCCGGGATGCCGACGAAGTCCGCGCCGACGCCGGCGGGGGTGGCCCACAGATGCAGGGTGCTGCAGGCCCCGGAGTCGATGGCGGCGCGTGGGGCGACGGCGGCGACCGAGTCGCGGAACGCGACGACCACGGTGTCGGCGTTGGCCCGCACGAACAGGCCGTCGCGGCTGGCGTCGATGCCGGTTGGCGGGATCGTAGAGAACACCAGTCCGCCCGCGGCGGGCAGTGTGGCGATCGCCCGGCAGGGAATCGAGACGTCGAGCGACTGCGGGGCTCCGGAGACCAGCGGCGCGGTGATGTCGGTGATCAGCCCGTCGGGTCCGGGGCCCTGCGGCCACAGGATGGTGGCAGTGGTCTGGTTGACCGGTAGCAGCGGCACCAGACCGCACAGCAGCACACCGGCGATGCCCGCGATGACAGCGACGAGCCGCGCGATCCGGGGGGATTCGGCTCTGTCGCTCGGCACGAGGGTCGATGTTAGGCGACGTCTGTGTGTGTGCTGACGATGTGGGCGGCGAGCCGCCCGAGGAGGAGGCGCACAGTTGGGCTCCGTGTGCTGACGACTGCCCGATTCGAGGCTGAACTGTTGGCGGGTTTTCGGCTGATTTCCCGCCCAGGCTTCAGCCTCGCCGTCGGTGATGAGTGGCCAGGTGTACCGGGACAGCTAGGTCGGCCGCAGCGGTGCTGGGCTCCACAACCCGCTGCGGGTGGCCGTTCCGAGCTCGAGCCGTGCCGGCCGGGCATCCGGGTAGAACGGGATGAGCCGCTGCAGCGCACCCCAGTCGCGGAACCAGTCGTCCTTGAGGTAGCTGGGCACGGTGGAGGCGCGGAACAACAGCTCACTGATGCCCAGTGGCCCACCGCCGACGTTGTCCATCACCGGAGAGTTGGCCTCGGCGCCGAACCGGTCGGGCAGGATGCGCCACTTCGGCGGCTCGATGACACCGTACTGATGGTCGAACGGCCGCTGGCACGGGAACGCCAGGCCGACGAGCCAGTCCAGTAGCACCGGGTCCTTCGAGCCGACCACCTCCTGAAGTGTGCGCAACCTCGGGATGCGGGGCGGGGTGACCGCGATCCAGTGCTGCGGCGCGAGGTCGTCGTCACTGGCGACGAGCCGAATCCGGGTGGCGCTGGCCGGGACCGAAGCCAGCGGGGCCCGCAGGTTGCGCCACGCAGGTGCCGCGCCGACATCGGCGAACTGGATAGAGCCACCGGGCGTACCCGCGGCCGCCTGCTGATCGGTGGCCCACTGCACCCGTACCTCGTCGGGGTCGAACCGGCCCGCGGCCGACACCACGAGCAGCGGTCCCGTGGAGTCGCGCGGGGGCAGCCGGTACCACGCCGAGCGCAGCCGGGCCGGCTGTTGCACGCCCGCGCGCCAGCTGCCCATCACCGGGGTGGTGTCCGGGTCGAGGCCGTAGGGCAGCCGCGCGCGTGACCCGTTGATGCCGGCGGCGGCGGTGGTGCCGCCTTCGGTGCCGGCCTCGCTGCTGGTCACCACGCCGTCATCGCTGACGAAGTTGCCGCCGCCGGGTGGCTCGTTCACCGGGTCGGCCGAGATGTCGGCGGGGACGCCGTTGGGGGTGAACCCTTCGTCGGTCACCGCGCCCAGCGCGCCGGCGACCGGTACCGCGATCGGGGTGAGCATGCCGGCGTTGGGGTCCTGCTCGACCAGCACGTCGCTGGCCAGCCCACACGTCTTGCCGGTCAGCGCCTCCAGATTGGAGCGGCCCACCGACCATGCCGGCCACTGCTCGGTCATCCCCAGCGTCAGCGAGAGCACCTCGAAGAACACCAGCGCCCAGGCCGCGATCGCCAGCGGGGACTCGACGATTCCCGACCACCAGCGGCGTTTGCCGCGGTTGCCGTCGCCGCGGCCGGAGAAGTGGAACCATGCCGCCACCAACAGCATGACGACGGACAGTCCCAGCAGCATGGTGGTGAAGCCGAAGTGCCACTCGGGAAACTGATTCGACCATGGCACACCGAAGTTCGAGACATACCACCAGCCGTTGACGCTGGCGAACGACAGCGCCGTGACGAACAGCACCACCGCGGCGAAAACCGCCCGGTTGCGCCTGGACCGCAGTACGTGGGCGGCGACGGCGACGGCGGCCAGCGCGCCGAGCGAACCCGCAAGTCCGGCGAACACGCCGAAGTGGTGCGTCCATTTGGTCGGGGTGAACATCATCGCGATGAACGAGATGATGGTGATGCCGATGATGCGCCGGCTGGGCCCGGCCGCTGTCCCGGGAATCCGGCCCCGGCGCAACCCCATGGCGACCGACACCCCGAGCGCGACGAGCAGCGCGAGCACCGCGAATCGCCGCGCGACCGACCCGTCGGGACTGGCCATGAACAACCGCTCGTAGCGGATGTGCTCGTCGAACCAGCTCAGGCTGGGTCCGACGGCCGACTTGAGCATGTTGGCCTGAACCTCGCCGACCAGCGTCTGGTCGCGGAAGATCAGGATGATCGTCACCGTGGCCGCCGCCAGGATCGGTGCGAGCAGGGGCAGCAGGCCGAACCGGCGTGAGCGGCGGCGCAGGATGGTGCGCAACGGGCCGACCGCGACCAGCAGTGCACCGATCGATGCGATGCCGGTCGGGCCGGAGAACAGAGTCAGCGCACCGATGATGCAGGCCACCGCGACCGGTAGCAGCCGGCTGGTGGCCACGCCCCGCTCCACCGAGCACCACGTCAGCAGGACGCCCAGGGCGATGATCGGCTCGGGCCGCAGGCCGTTGTTCAGCGGCAGCCAGAACGCCAGGAACATCCCCGCCGCGGTCCAGGCGGCGGCGCGGCTGGTCTTGACGGCGTGGCCGAGCCGCGGGATCACCTCGCGACTGATGATCCACCAGCAGGCCAGCGCCATCACCAGCGTCGGCAGCCGCATCCAGATGCTGGCCGTGGTGACGTGCGCCCACAGCGCCAGCAGGTCGTAGTACCAGCCGAACGGGGCTTCGGGCGTGCCGAACCACCGGTAGTAGTTGGCCATGTAGCCGGCGTGTTCGGACACCCGCGCCATGGTCAGGATGTAGCCGTCATCGCTGGTGTTCGCCCCGACGAAGTGCCACCACGCCAGCACCGCGACCACCAGGGCGTCCAGCGTGGTCAGCGACCACCATCGCGCCGGCAGGAACCGGCGGTGGCGCACCCCGTCGGCGGTGTCGAGGATGTGCAGGGCGATCAGCGCGACGAGGGTCAGCGCCACGCCGAGCACCATCGCGGCCATCTTGAGCACCGTCGGGGAGCTGCTGTAGCGGGTGTCGATGGTCGCCGAGAAGCTCAGCCCGTCCGGTGCGGGCCCGGACAGGTCGGTGAAGACGCCGACGATCTGCGGACGGAAGTCGTAGCCGCCGCGTTCGCCCCGCAGCGGTGCGCCCGGATCGTCACTGTCGGGGCCTTTGGTGAGGCCGACGAACTCGCCGGTCACCTTGTCGGCGTGCGCGGTGAACGTCAGCTTCTGGCAGGCCGGGCTGAGCACCTGGCTCATCGGGGCCACGACGACGGGGGTGTTGCGGACCACGACCACCAGGTCGTCGTTGGCGCGCTGGATGAGCAGGCCCCGGTCCACGGCTTTGGGGGCTTGCTTGGGCACCGTGGACAACAGCACGGTCTTGTCGGTGTTGCCCGGAGCCGTCCGGCCGGCGACATCGGACGAGGGCCCGACCAGCCCGGCGGCGGTGCGGCACGGCACGGTGATGGTGAGGTCGGTCGCGACGTAGCCGATGAGCGGCGCGGTGACACTGTTCAGCACGCCGTTCTGCGGCCAGTTCAGCTGCGCGGTGGTCTGCTTGACCGGCAGCAGCGGCGTCAGGATCGCCAGGGCCGCGCCCAGCAGGCCGGCGATGACGGCGACCAGACGGGCGGTTCGGTAGTCCGTCCGCGTCCGTGTCACGGAGCTAGATCGTAATTGGCCAGCCGGTGGCGGTTCCGAAGGTCGCCGGTCATGCGGCTGTGCCTTCACTGGTTGTTCCGGATGGCCAGCACGAACGGCCCGATGGTCTTGACCGTGAAGTGCGGTTGAGTGAACAGCTTGGCGTCGAGGTCGACGGTGTATCGGCGCACGTTGGGCTGGTTGGGGTAGACGTCTTCGGCCAGCCGCAGCGTGTAGGTGTTCGGCGCGCCGGCAGAGCCGGTACGGCGCATCAGAAACACTGTCGGCGGCCGCCACGGCAGCGAATCGAGCGCGACGATGAACTCGTCGGCGTTCGTCAGTTCGCCCCAGGATTCGATCGCCGCCGCCCGCTTGTCGAACTGGGCCAACGGGTTGGCGTAGTGCGAGGTCAGACCCTGGAACCCGTAGTAGTCGTAGTACGACAGGAAGCTGTAGTCCGCGGTCATCACGATGGTCTGGTCGCGAGGCTTGCCGGTGGCCTGCCGGATGGTCGCATCGATCTCGGGGTAGTACTTTTCGGCGCCGGGCGGGCGGCGGTCACCGCGTTGGCCGTGGCCGTCGGTGTCGGTGTAGGCGACGGTCAGGTCGGGCCGCAGCACGTCGGGGATGTCCTGGCTGAAGCCGATCGCGCCGATGAGTCCGATGGTGGCGGCCACTGGGAGGATCGCGCGGGTCCACCGATTCGCCAGGGCCAGCGTCACCTCGACGAAGCCGAGCACTCCGGCCGCCGACAGCAACACCGTCACGGTGGGCTGCAGCCGGAAGGACAGCAGCGTGGTGCCGGCCAGCGTGGTCAGCATCGACAACAGCGACCATGCGTACAGTGCCAACACCCCGATGCCGAGGGCGGCCGCGCGTACCGATGTCCAGGCCCGCCAGGCCAGCCACAGTGTGCCGAGCATGCACAGCGCGCCGAGCAGCGAGAACTGCAGCATTGGGAACGTCAGCACCGCGCCGTCGGAGGGAAGGTAGTGTGCGGCGCTGCCGGTGTTGCTGAGGGGTTCACGGGTGGCGCGCAGCAGGAACGGCAGCCAGGTGGTCAGACCGATGGCGACGGTCAGACCGGCGATCACCAGCAGCCGCAGCAGCGGTTCGGCGCTGCGCCGGACGATCGCCACGAGCGTCGCCATCACTGCGACGGTGAAGGCGGTGTAGGCCAGCAGCAGTGTGTAGAAGGTGGCGGTGACACCGAGGAAGACACCGACGCCGATGACGGCTGCCCAGCCGCCGTTGCGGGTCTTGCCCCGCAGCCCCGACCAGGCCAGCACCAGGACCGGCGGGATGAGCACCGTGATGATCGCGCTGTAGGGCTCCGTCGAGCTGTAGGCCAGGGCCACCGCGCTCGTAGCCGTCGTGACGATCAGTGCGTACTCGAACCGGATCAGCGCCGACCACAGTGCCATGGCCAGCACCACCGCGACTGCGATGGAGGTGATGGCCCACGGCTTGAACATCTCCCAGCCCGGCATGCCCGTCAGTGCGGCGGCCCGCCCGCCGATCCAGAACCAGCCGGGTGGATAGAACGGCGGCAGACCGAAATAGGTCATGTCGTGCAGCTGGGGACTGTCGGTCAGGCGGGTGAGGTATTCCGTGCGGAACTGCTGATCGACCGAGATGCCGAACAGGTACAGCTTGGTTGCGCCCAGCGGCATCCCGAGCGTCACCACCGCGAACGCCGACAGGAACACCGGAGCCGCGATCCGGGCCAACCACTGATGGCCGCGCCGCCAGAGGAAACCGACCCCCAGCAGCGCTGCCAGGCAGGCGGTCTGGCCGACCGTCGTCAGCGCGTGCAGCTGGTTCGACGACGGGTATGCCGGCCACTGGACCCGTGAGATGGCAGTCAGCGCCACCACCGAGACCACCACCGCAAGGACAGCGGCCAGGGCCAGCTGGCCGACGATGGCCAAAGCGTTGCGCACCAGACGCGCCTAGATCGGCAACTTGCGGAAGACGGGTCGCGGAATGTGCCGCAGCACCATCATCACGTAGCGGAAAGCGCCTGGCGCCCAGACGAGTTCCTTGCCTTTGGCCGATGCGGTCACGGCAAGGTTCGCGACGTACTCCTTGTCGACGGTCAGTGGTGCTTCCTTGACATGTGCGCTCATCCGCGTGCGGACCTGCCCGGGACGGATCACCAGCACGTGAACGCCGTACTCCCGCAATGCCTCACCGAGGCCCAGGTAGAAGCCGTCGAGGCCGGCCTTGGTGGAGCCGTAGACGAAGTTGGACCGGCGTACCCGTTCGCCGGCGGCCGAACTCATCGCGATGATCTGCCCGTAGCCCTGGGCCCGCATCTTCTCGCCGAGCAGTACGCCGACCGAAACGGCAGCGGTGTAGTTGATTTCGGCGATCTGAACCGCTTTGCGCTGGTTCTGCCACAGTTCTTCGGCATCGCCGAGTAATCCGAACGCGACGATCGCGACGTCTATGTCACCGGCTTTGAAGCACTCCTCGATCACCGCCGGATGGCTGCCGGTGTCGACGGCGTCGAAGTCGACGAGCTCAACCGACTTCGCGCCGGCCTTGGTCAGCTGCGCGACTGCGTCGTGGCGGCCGGGATCGTCAGGCAGGGCGGCCAGCACGATCCGGGCCTGCGAATTCTGCAGGTAGCGCTCACAGATCGCCAGCCCGATCTCCGAGGTGCCGCCGAGCAGCAGAATCGTCTGGGGATTACCCATGGCGTCGAGCACCATCTACAGCAGCTCCAAACGTCGGGCCATGTCGGAGACGAACACCTGGTCGGGGTCGACCTTTCGGCGCACGGCGATCCACTCGTCGATGCGCGGATACATGGCGTGGAAGGTATCAGCGGTGGTGCGGGAATCCTTGGCGGTATAAAGCCGCCCACCGAATTCCAGCACGCGCCGGTCGAGGTCGTTGAGCAGTTCGTTGATGCCGTGCTTGATCGGGAAGTCCATCGCGACATTCCAGCCGGCCATCGGAAAGCTCAACGGCGCTTGGTTTCCCGCGCCGAAGAGCTTGAACACATTGAGTGCTGAGTAGTGACCGCTCGCCTGGATGTCCTGGATGATCTGCTTGAACTCCTCCACTGCAGACAGCGGCACCAGGAACTGGTACTGCGTGAAACCGGCCGGCCCGTAGCCGCGGTTCCACTCTCCGACGAGATCCAGCGGGTGATAGAACTGCGTCAGATTCTGCACCTTGCCGCGGTAGTGGCCGCCGCGTCGGTAGTAGAGCTCGCCGATTGTGCTCAGCGTGAGCTTGTTCATCAGGCCGTTGGGAAAGATGTCGGGCACCGTCATCAGCTGTGGCGCATCGAACTTCAGCGGGTGCTTGGCCAGCTTCTTGGGGAGCTCGTCGCGTAGGGCCAGCCGACCACGGGTTATCGCTGCCCGACCCAACTTCGGTGGCGGGCTGATGGCGTCGAACCAGGCACTGGAATAGGTGTAGTTGGCTTCACTGCCGTCGCTGTGGAAGGCGATGGTCTCGTCGAGACTGCTGGTGACATCACCGTCGTTGATGAAATACGCGGTCTCGGTGGGTGTCATCGCAATGGTGGCGCGCAGGATGATGCCGGTCAGCCCGTTGCCGCCCACGGTGGCCCAGAACAGTTCGGCGTCCTCGCCATCCGGCGTGATGGTGCGGACCTGCCCGTCGGCGGTCAGCAGGTCCATCGAGCGCACGTGGTCGCCGAAGCTGCCCTCGCTGTGGTGGTTCTTGCCGTGGATGTCACAGGCGATCGCACCGCCGATTGTCACTTGGCGGGTGCCGGGCAGCACCGGAACCCACAGGGCGAACGGCAGTGCGGCCTTCATCAACTGGTCCAGGCTCACCCCGCCGTCGACATCGACGGTGGCGTCGTCGGAATCGATCGAGTGGATGCGGTTGAGCGCGGCCATGTCGACGACCAGCCCACCGCCGTTCTGGGCGTTGTCGCCGTACGAGCGGCCCAGCCCCCGCGCGATGACCCCGCGGTGGCGGCCGTCGGCGACCTGGGCCACAGCCTTGACGATCATGTCGGGATCCGGGGTCGACAACACCTCGGCGACGGTGGGCGCGGTGCGGCCCCAGCCGGTTAGCCGTTGGGTGGTCGTCGTTTCAGACATCGTGACGAGGGTACCGTGCGGGGTCCGGGGGTCATCGCAGCCGAGACCATTGCCGGGTCGCTGCGCTCTCCCCCGCGAGCGGGTGGTGCCCCCAGCCCCGCCGCGATCATGCTTTGGGGCGCTTCGCTCCTGGCACCCGGAAGATCCACACCCGCTGGACGATGAAGTTGATCACGGTGGCGGTGCCCTGTGCGATCACGAATGCGACTGGCACCGCCCAGGCCCGGTAGTGCAGCAGGTGCAGGCTGAGATGGTTCAACCCGACCTGGACCGAGAACGTCATCGCGTAGAGCACCATCACCGCCAGAAAGCGCCCCCGGCTCGGGGATGCCCGGAACGTCCAGCGCCGGTTGATCAGATAGGCGGTGATGGTGCCGGCGACGAAGCTGGTGGCCTTGGACAGGTCCACCTGGATGCCGACGGCCTGGTACAACAGCACGTAGAGACCGAAATCGACGATCGCCGAGAGACCACCGGTGACGATGAACCGCCACACCTGGGTCTTCAGGCTCGGCGGCGTCGGCGGGGCTAACTCGGACATCGCCGGAAGCTTACGTGCACCATAGTGGGGTGCAGGATCTGGTTGAGGCATGGAGAGTGTTGCTCGCCCGGCACAGCACCGAACCTGACGCGACGGCGGTGGGCCGGGCGCTCATCGCATCGTGGTCCGAACCGCACCGGCGCTACCACTCGGTCGAGCACCTGCGGAACATTCTGGCCCACGTCGAGGAGCTCGCCGGCTACGCCGAGGACGCCGACGCGGTACGGCTGGCCGCCTGGTATCACGACGCCGTCTACGAGGGCCGACCCGACGATGAGGAACTCAGTGCCCAGCGCGCCGAGGCGGAGCTGTCACACCTCAAGGTGGCACCCGGGGTCATCAACGAGGTCATGCGCCTGGTGCGGCTGACCGTCACCCATGACCCGGAGCCGGGTGACCGCAACGGTGAGGTGCTCTCCGACGCCGACCTCGCGGCGCTGGCCGTGCCCCGCGAGCGCTATGTGCGCAACACGGCCGCCATTCGCGCGGAGTACACCCATGTACCCGACGAGATATTCCGCAAGGGGCGCCTGCAGGTGCTGGCGGCCCTACTGGAGGGGCCGGGCGTGTTCCGCACGGAACGTGCTCGCCAGGAGTGGGAAGCCGTCGCGCGGGAGAATCTGCGGGCCGAGTTCGAGACGCTTACCGACTGAGAGCAGGAGTCGCACCGTCCACCCGTCAATCAGGCCTCGCCGAGGATGCGGTGCTTCTGCTCGCGGTGTCGCCAGCAGTCACAGTCGCCAGTGAATCCTGGTGCTTCCGTTGAGGTTCGGCGCGCCGATCGTGGCCGACAACGAGGACACTCCGGCGATCAGCACGTCGGCGCGGGCCGGCGCGCCGACCTTGCGGAGATTGCGTCCGAATCCGAACGATCGGTGAGCGTAGCGTCACGGCGGAACTCCGGCGGATTTCTCGCCGTGGCGGTACCGACGTCACCCGCAAAGGCCGTTTTGCCCTAGCGCGCCGCTCGCTGCCGGGGCACTATCGGTGCATGACAGTCGAACAGGGCCCGGTGACGGTACTCAGCTATGACGAGGCCTGGGATCTGCTGTCCAGCGTTGCGCTGGGGCGGCTGGTGACCAGCGTCAGCGAGCAGCTTGAAGTCTTTCCGGTCAACTTCGTCACCCAGAAAGGCACGGTGTTGTTTCGCACCGCGGAGGGCACCAAGCTGTTCAGCACGGTGATGAACGACCAGGTGCTCTTCGAGGCCGACGACCACACCGTCGCGGAGGGCTGGAGCGTCATCGTCCGGGGTACTGCTCGCGTCCTGACCACGTCTGAGGAGGTCCACGACGCCGATCGTGCGCAGCTGATGCCGTGGGTGGCCACCGAGAAGTTGCGCTACGTGCGCATCACTCCGGCCGAGGTCTCCGGTCGGCGGTTCAAGTTCGGCCCCGAGCCCGAGCGCGGCAGCTACCCCAGCTAGATCTGATTGCCGGGTTACTCAGCGGCTCGCTGTGCTGCGCCGCATCGTCGCCCGGCTAGACCCAATACGGCACGCGGGCCCGATACTGGCGCAGCGCGAAGGCGGCGACCAGCCAGCCCACCACCGTCAGGGCCACGACGACGACCCAGTGCCGCAGTTCCTGATGGGCGCCCATCAGCGGGGCCCGCAGGATGTCAAGATAGTGCAGCAGCGGGTTGAGCTCGATGATCTTCGCCCAGCGCCCGGCACCCTGCCGGCGCAGGGTTTCGTCGTTCCAGATGATCGGGGTCATGAAGAACAGCAGCTGTACGAGTGAGAACAGCAGCGGCCCGATATCGCGGTAGCGGGTGGCGAGGATCCCGAAGCAGAATGCCACCCAGATGCAGTTGAGCATGATCAGGGCGAGCGCGGGTATCACCGAAAGGTCGGCCCATGACCACGGTTTCGGGAAGATGATCGCGATCACCACATAGATGACGATGTTGTGGGCGAACAGGATCATCTGCCGCCACACCAGTCGGTACACGTGCACACTCAGCGGGGTGGGCAGCTGTTTGATCAACCCCTCGTTGGCGATGAACACGTCGGCGCCCTCGAGGATCGAGGCGTTGATCATGTTCCAGATGATCAGGCCGAGCGTCACGTAGGGCAGATGCTCGGACAGCTCCAGATGGAACAGCTTGGAGTACAGCCCGCCCATCGCGACCGCGGTGGTGCCGGTGGCGATGGTGATCCAGAACGGGCCCAGCACCGAGCGGCGGTACTTCTGCTTGATGTCCTGCCAGCCCAGATGCAGCCACAGCTCACGTTTGCGGTAGCCGTCGATCAGGTCACCCCACGCGCGGGTGAAGGTCTTCGACTGCGCGGCGGCGTCGGTGAACGTCAACGTTGCTCCCGGGGTGTGTGGTCGGCCGGACCGAACCTTTCGCGCCGGCCCAGGCGCCGCAACCTGATCCACTCCAGCAGCCCGGCCGGATCACGTCGGGTGACCAGGAAGTACCACCCGAATCTCAGCCACTCCTGGAATATCAGCTTTCGCATGCCCGGCTGAGACTGCAGGTAGCCGCGGTTGCGGTAGGTGAAGAACCGTTTAACCGGGTCGTCTGGGTACTGGGTGTGCATGCGGCCCCCCAGGATCGGCTTGAATTCGTCGCCGCCTTGCGGATGCAGGTAGGCCGCGGTCAGGCAGGTGCCGAACCGAAGTCCCGAGCGCAACAGCCGACGGTGCAGTTCGGTCTCGTCGCCGCGGACGAACAGGCGCAGATCTGGAACGCCGACCGCCTCCAGGGTGGCCGCCTGGAACAATGCGCCATTGAACAGGTGGGCGATCCCAGGCAGAAGGTCACTCCCCAATCCGTCGACTCGTAGTTCACTGACCCAGCGCCGCCAGACCAGGCCACGGCGCAGCGGGAACGCGAGCCGCTCAGGGTTGTCCAGGTCGCAGATCATCGGCGACACCTCGGCCAGGTTGTGTTTGGCCGCGCATGCGAGCAACGTCGCGAGCACCTCGGGGTCGCCGGGGCGGCCGTCGTCGTCGGCCAACCACACCCAGTCGGCGCCCAGTGACAATGCGTGCAGCATGCCCAGTGCGAATCCGCCTGCGCCGCCGAGGTTTCGGCGTGACCCGAGATAAGTCGTTGGCACCGGCTGGGCGGCGACGAGGTCGCGGACACGCTCGTCGTCGTCGTTGTCGACGACGACGAGGTGGTCGATCATGCGGGTTTGGGTGCTCAGCACGTCCAGCGACTTGGCCAGTTCGTCGCGACGACGGTGGGTGACGACGACCGCACACACCGTTTCGGTCACGTCGCGGACCGCTCGCCACCGGGGGTCGGCGACCAATCGCCGCGGTGCTCATCGAGGACTTCGCGCACATGGCGCGCGGCGTCCTCTCCCTCGTAGGCGCGCACGACCTCCTCGATGCCACCGGTCATCCGCACCGTGCCGTGGTCGATCCACATCGCCGTCTTGCACAGCCGGGCCAGGAATTCGTTGGAGTGGCTGGCGAACACCAGGATTCCCGACCGCTCGACCAGCTTCTGCAGCCGTGACTGCGCCTTCTTGAGGAAGTCGGCGTCGACCGCCCCGATGCCCTCGTCGAGCAGCAGGATCTCGGGATCGATGCTGGTCACCACGCCCATCGCCAGGCGTACCCGCATACCGGTGGAGTACGTCCGCAACGGCATCGACAGGTACTCACCGAGTTCGGTGAACTCGGCGATCTCGTTGACCTTGGCCTGCATCTGTTTGCGGGTCTGGCCCAGGAAGAGCCCGCGGATGAGGATGTTCTCGTATCCGGTGATCTCCGGGTCCATCCCTACCCCGAGGTCGAAGACCGGTGCGACACGGCCACGGACGGTCGCCGACCCGCGGGTCGGCTCGTAGATGCCCGACAGCAGTCGCAGCAGGGTGGACTTGCCGGCGCCGTTGTGCCCGACCAAGCCCACCCGGTCGCCCATGCCCAACGACATCGTGATGTCGCGCAGTGCCTCGATGACCACGACGTTCTCGGTGTTGCGACCGATCGCGCCGCCCGCCCTGCCGAGGAAGGTCTTCTTCAGCGAGCGGGCTTTCGCGTCGAAGATGGGGAATTCGACCCACGCGTCGCGGGTCTCGATGTACGGATCGGCAGCTGACACCGTGGACGTCTCTGCTACAGGTACTGCCCGGTCCCGTGACCGGGGACTCCGGGCGTGCCCGGCTGAGCCATGCCGGGCGGCAACGCGCCCTGACCGCGCATGTGCTCGAGCTGGGCGCGTGCCGCCATCTGCTGGGCGAACAGCGCCGTTTGAATGCCGTGGAACAGACCCTCCAGCCAGCCGACCAGCTGGGCCTGAGCGACGCGCAGCTCGGCCTCCGATGGCACGGTGTCCTCAGTGAACGGCAGTGTCAGGCGTTCCAGTTCGTCGCGCAGCTCGGGAGCCAACCCGTCTTCGAGTTCGCGGATCGACGTCTCATGGATCTCCCGCAGTCGGCTGCGGCTCGCCTCGTCCAGCGGCGCGGCCCGCACCTCCTCCAGCAGCTGCTTGATCATGGTGCCGATCCGCATAACCTTGGCCGGTTGCTCGACCAGTTCGGTCACTGATGGCTGATCATCGCCCTCCTGCCCCGGTGCGGCGTCGGGAGCATTGATGATCTCGATGTTGTCGTCGTCGGTATTCGTCGTCATGCGCTGAGCATTCCCTCGTGTCCCATTGTCATTTGGGCGTCCCGTGGTCGGGATCCGCGCCATTCGTAGATGCGGGCCTCACCGTTGTCGTAGATCTTCGCCCACGACTCGGACTTGTCTAGTGACACTAGCCCGTCAGGCATCACGAACCCGCGCACCGCCGGCGTACTCGTCAGCACATAGCGGATGTCCAGGGACTTCACGGCGTCGGCCACCCGCGGGTCGTGATCGGCCTCACCAGCGTAAGCCCAGAAGATGAAGCGGTGATAGCCCGGCCCCTGCTGCATCGGGTGGTCGTAGTGGGTCCGCAACGGGTGTAGGGCGGCCACCGCGTACATCCAGGGGGTGCCGTCGACGTCGGTGTTACCGATCAGGGTGTCCCGGGCGCCGGGGAGCGTGGCCAGATAGGCGAAGGCCTGCAGGTCCTTGTCGTCGATCATCACCTGGTCGTACTCCTCGCCCAGGTGGGGATGGACTGCCGTTGCGGCATGCCGTGCCAGGCGGCGAAGCCGATCGCGACCGCGCCGAACACCACCCCGGCGGCCACGGTGAGTGCGGGCCGCAGCGACACCGCCAGGGTGTCGGCTCCGGCAACCCCGAACCGCGCGAGCAAAACCCGCAAACCCCCGGCCGCCGCGGTCACCACGCCCAGAGCCAGCAGCGCGGTCAGTGCCTTCCAGGGAATGCCGATCGCGCCGAACGGGATGATGGCCAGTCCCACAACGCCGTACGTCAACGCCGGTCCGACAGCGATCGCGGCCGGCCAGCTCAACCGCCCGGCGAGTGCCACCAAAGCGCCAGGCAGGATGAGCAAAAAGACCGCGACAACGACTCCGAACCCGAAGTTCACTGGACTAGTATGGCTGGCCAGGTGACCCTCTCCGGATCGCCGCGGACGGGGGCTGATGACCCCGTCACCGTCCTCGATAGCGAAGTCGTCAACGCTCTAAGGTGGGCTGGCATGGCATACGACGTTGCCCGGGTGCGCGGCCTGCACCCAGCGTTGGGCGACGGTTGGATGCGCTTCGATGCCCAGGCCGGGATGCTGGTCCCGGAGTCCGTGGCTACCACGGTGTCGACGGCGTTCCGCGGTTCCTCGGCAAACGCCGCCAGCCCTCATCCGTCGGCCCGGCGTAGCGTCGCGGTCCTCGACGCCGCGCGTCAGGCAATCGCCGACCTCGTCGACGGCGACCCCGGCGGTGTGGTGCTTGGTGCCGACCGCTCGATCCTGTTGACCTCGCTCGCGGACGCGTCGTTCTCCCGGGTGGGGATCGGTTATGAGGTGGTCGTCAGTCGCCTCGATGACGAGGCGAACATCGCTCCGTGGCTGCGCGCAGCCAACCGCTACGGCGCCAAGGTCAAATGGGCCGAGGTGGACATCGAGACCGGAGAACTGCCCGCCTGGCAGTGGGAGAGCCTGATCACCCCGCCGACGCGGCTGGTGGCGTTGACCTCGGCGTCCTCGACGTTGGGAACGGTCACCGATGTCGGGGCGGTGACAAAACTGGTGCACGACGTGGGTGGGCTGGTGGTGGTCGATCATTCGGCCGCGGCTCCGTACCGGCTGTTGGACATCGGGGATGTCGAGGCCGATGTGGTGGCATTGAACGCCCCGGCGTGGGGCGGCCCACCGATCGGCGCTCTGGTGTTCCGCGATCCGGCGGTGATCGACACGCTGGGCTCGGTGTCGATGGACCCCTACGCCAGCGGGCCGGCCCGCTTGGAACTCGGTGCACACCAGTACGGCCTGCTGGGTGGTGTGGTCGCCAGTATCGAGTACCTGGCCGGCCTCGATGAGGAGGCGCAGGGCAGTAGGCGCGAACGGCTCACGGCGTCGATGCAGTCCGCGGACGCGTACCTGAACCGGTTGTACGACTACCTGATGGTGTCGCTGCGGTCGCTGCCGCTGGTGATGGTGATCGGCAGCCCCGAGGCGCACATTCCCGTGGTCAGCTTCGCGGTGACCGGGGTACCCGCCGAGCGGGTGGTTGCGCGGCTGGCCGACAACGGAATCCTGGCGACGTCCAACGCAAACTCGCGCGTCCTCGATCTGATCGGGGTCAACGACATCGGCGGTGCGGTCACCGTGGGGTTGGCCCACTATTCGACGATGGGTGAGGTCGACCAGCTGGTGCGCGCGTTGGCATCGCTGGGCTGACGCTCATTCGCTGACCGTGAGCAGCACCTTGCCGGACACCTTGCCGGATGCCAGTGCGCGGTGCGCATCACCGGCGGCATCGATGGGGAACCGGGCGCCGACGATCGGGCGCACTACTCGGCCGGCGATCATCGGCCACACCGACTCCACGACGGACTCGACGATGGCGCTCTTGCCGCTGGCGCCGCCCACGTGGCGGCCGCGAAGCTGCGTTCCGATCACCCGAAGCCGCTTGCCCATCAGCTTGGCGATGTTCAGTTCGGCTTTGATGCCGCCTTGCAGGCCGATGATCACCAACCGGCCGTCGGGTGCCAGCGCGTCGAGATTGCGGTCCAGGTAGCTCGCGCCCATGATGTCGAGGATCACGTCGGCGCCCACCCCGTCGGTGGCCGCCTGAATTCGTTCGACGAAATCCTCGTCGCGGTAGGAGATGAGGATCTCGGCACCCAGCTCACGGCACAGGTCGAGCTTGGCCGACGAGCCCGCCGTCACCGCCACCCGGCTGCCGAGGGCGCGGGCCACCTGAATGGCGTGGGTGCCGATCCCGCTGGCACCACCGTGGACAAGAAGGAGTTCACCCGGCGCGAGCTGTGCGGTCATGACGAGGTTGGACCACACGGTGCATGCCACCTCTGGCAATCCGGCGGCGTCGTGCAGGCTAACTCCGGTGGGAATCGGCATCACCTGGCCGGCCGGTACCGCGACATACTCTGCATAACCGCCCCCCGACAGCAAAGCGCAAACCTCATCGCCGACGTTCCATTCCGAAACGCCGCCGCCGATCGCGGCGATGACTCCAGACACTTCCAGGCCGAGAATGTCACTTGCCCCGGTCGGGGGCGGATATTTCCCGGACGCTTGCAGGAGGTCGGCGCGGTTGACGCCCGCCGTGCTGACCTTGATCAGTACTTCGCCGTGTTCAGGCAGAACATCGGGAACTTCCTGCCATAGGAGTTGGTCCGCGGACTCGGCGATGACGGCGCGCATCGGCCCCACGCTACTCCCCGGCCATTCTCGTGTGGCGTGACGGTCCGCTCGCCTAGCATCGTGCTATGGGAGGGATTATCGGGGGCCGAACTGCAAGCGAAATGCCGGGGTTGGATATTGCTGAGCAAAGATCCTGGCAAAACTTTCTAGACGCTTCCATCCGGCTGTACGGGACGCTGAATCGTGACTTGACCGATCGGCACAAGCTGACGCTGGTCGATGTGCGGTTGTTGGAGATTCTGGACAGTTCCGAGACCGGTTGGGCGCGGATGGGAGACCTGGCCGAGCAGCTGATGTCGCTGCCGAGCCGGGTGACCCGTCAGATCCGCCGGCTGGAGACCGCCGGGCTGGTGCGGCGTGAGGCCAGCCCGGATGACGGGCGAGGAGTGCTGGCCGGCATCACCGACCGTGGCCGTGATGTCGTCGAGGGAGCGATGCTCACCTACGCCGAGGGGATCCGGGCCCATTTTCTGGAACCCCTGTCGCGTCCGCAGATGGCCGCGTTGGGGGAGAACTGCCGGCGGATCAGCGTCGCTTTGAAGGAGCCCGGATCGGTGGGCGAATAGGTCTGGTGCAGCCGTCGACGAGACGGGTGTGCTCGCGTCCACCCGCTCACCGCTACGCTTGTCCGCGGTGGCGTGGCAGAGCGGCCTAATGCACTCGCCTTGAAAGCGAGAGACGGCTAACACCGTCCGGGGGTTCAAATCCCTCCGCCACCGCCAAATGAGTTGCACCGGCATCACATCGCCGATCGTGCGCGACCTCCGGCGGGTGGATCTCACCACGCCGGCAATCACCAGGGCCGTGCCGATTGTGAACGCCGCCGGGCAGCGGCTATTCGCCGGTGAACTCCGGCTTGCGCTTGGCGAGCATCGCCGAGATGCCTTCGGTGAGATCCTTCGACGGCAGGAACGCCGAGTTCCACGCCGCAACATAGCGCAGGCTGGCGGCCACATCGGCGGTGCGCTGCTCGTCGAGTACGTCCTTGATGCCGTGCACCACGAGTGGGGAGTTGGCGGCGATCTCTGCGGCGGTGGTATGGGCTGCGGCCAGGGATGCCTCCGCGTCGGTGAAGACCTCGTTGACCAGACCGATCGTCTCTGCGCGGGTGGCGTCGATGTCCTTGCCGGTCAGCGCCAGCTCGCGCAGGTGCCCGTCGGACAGGATGTAGGGTAGCCGGGCGAGGCTGCCGACGTCGGCGACGATCGACAGTTTGACCTCGCGGACCGAGAACTTCGCGTCGGCGCTGGCGTAGCGGATGTCCACCGCGCTGATCAGGTCCACGCCACCGCCGATACACCAGCCCTGTATCGATGCGATCGTCGGGGTGCGGCAGTCGGCGACCGCGGTGATGGACTGCTGCATCCCCTTGAGCTTGGCGTGGAAATCCGCGCGCGGGCGGGCCGAGACACCCCCGCTCATCGTCGCCGACAGCGTGTCGCCCATGGCCATGATGTCCAGCCCGTAGCTGAAGTTGCGCCCGGAGCCGGTCAGCACGATGGCGCGGACCTCGGGGTTGGCGTCGAGCTCGGCGAAGACCACCGGCATCTCGGCCCAGAACGCCGGCCCCATGGCGTTGCCTTTGCCCGGGCCGATCAGCGTGACCTGGGCGATGTGGTCCTTGACCTCGACGGTGAGGGATTCGTACGGCTCGCTCATGAGCAAGAGGCTACGACGTATCGGTGATGCGCCGTACCGTGGGTTCATGCCCGCAGCGCCGATATCGGGACCCGATGTCCCTCCCGCCGACGAACTGGCCGGTGCCGAGCTGGCCTTGGGGGTGTTGGAGAAGGTGGTGGGCGGTATTGCCGCCGGCGAACTGACCAGGCAGACCCCATGTCGCGAGTTCGACGTCGCGGGGCTGACCGATCACCTGTTGAACTCCATCACCCTGCTCGGTCGGGCCGCGGGCGCCGAGATCCCAGAACGCGACATCGGGGACTCCGTGGAACGCCAGATCGCCGCGGCGGCCCGTCCGGCGCTGGACGCCTGGCATCGTCGGGGGCTGGAGGGCACCGTTCCGTTCGGGCCCGGCGAGGCGCCCGCCACGATGATGGCGGGCATCTTCTCACTCGAATTCCTGGTTCATGCCTGGGATTACGCCGCAGCGACGGGCCGGCCGTTCGCGCCGCCCGACACGCTCGCCGACTACGTCCTGGGCCTGGCGCAGCAGATCATCACTCCGGCCGCCCGGGGCGGGGCGGGTTTCGACGAGCCGAGGGATGCGGGAGGCGACGCGTCGGCACTGGATCGGCTGATCGCCTTCACCGGCCGGGTGCCGGTGGCTACCGATTGAATTGCCTACGGGCTCACCGGGTGCTGATCCAGGTGCGGGCGAACTCCAGGAAAGTGTCGTTCTCCTCGGGCGCGCCGATGGTCACCCGCACTCCGTCAGTGCCGTAGGGGCGCACCAGCACCCGGGCGTTGGCCGCCTGTTCGACGAAATCCAGGGTGTGTTCGGCCAGCGGCAGCCACACGAAGTTGGCCTGGGACGGCGGCAGGGCGTAGCCCAGTTCGGCCAGCGCCTCGCTGACCCGCCTGCGTTCGGCCACCACGGCGTCGGTGCGGGCCAGCAGTTCGTCGGCGGCGGCCAGGGAAGCGATCGCCGCGGCCTGCGAGATCGTGGTCGCGGTGAACGGCACGTACACCTTGCCCAGGGCCGTTATCACGTCCGGATCGCCCACCGCGTAGCCGACTCGTAGGCCCGCGAGCCCGTATGCCTTCGAAAAGGTACGCAGCACAACGACATTGCTGTGGGCTCCGACCAGGCCCAGACTGTCTGGGACCAGGCCGTCCCGGATGTACTCCACGTAGGCCTCGTCGATGGCGATGAGGATGTGCGGTGGTACCGCGGCCACGAACTCGCCCAGCTCGTCGGGGTCGACCACCGTGGAGGTGGGGTTGTTGGGGTTGCACACGAAGATCAGCCGGGTGCGGTCGGTGATCGCGGCGAGCATCGCCTTCAGGTCGAAGGTGTGATCGCGCAGCGGCACCTGCACCGATGTGGCGCCGGCGACCCGCACCTGTAGCGGGTAGACCTCGAAACTGCGCCAGCCGAAGATCACCTCGTCGCCGACCGACGAGGTGATCTGAATGAGCTGCTGGCACAGGCTGACCGAGCCGCAGCCGACAGCGATGTGCTCGGGGGTGAAGTCCCCCTGTTTGCCCAAGTACTTGGCCAGTTCCCCCTTGAGTTCGATGTAGCCGTTGTCGGGGTAGCGGTTGATCGTCTGGGCCGCCGTCGCGATCGCCTCGCGCACACTGGGCAGTGGCCCGTGCACGGTTTCGTTGCTGGCCAGCTTGATGGCACCCGGCACGGTCTTGCCCGGCGTGTAGGCCGGAAGATCGGCGATTTCTGGGCGTAGCCGGGCGGTCATTGGATCAAGTCTAGGATGCTACCGCGGCTGCTTTGCCATCCACTGTTTGAGATGTGTACTCTCATCGATCGGCGGTTCCGGGGCCTGACGAGGGCTCCGGTACGCTCAAGTGGTTCAGGAGGCGTGCCAGAGCGGCCGAATGGGGCTCACTGCTAATGAGTTGTCCCTCTCAAAGGGGACCGGAGGTTCAAATCCTCTCGCCTCCGCCGCGGCTGACTCGTCAGCCACGAACAACTGAAGAAGGCGCCCGTAGCTCAACGGATAGAGCATCTGACTACGGATCAGAAGGTTAGGGGTTCGAATCCCTTCGGGCGCGCTCATTTCAGCGGCAGGTATCCCTGCGCCTCGAGTCTCCTCGGTGATCACCGAGGACAACACTCCATTTCTCACTGGCGAACGAAACGCATCAAGGCTGTGATTTGCCGTACAGCAGATTCACAGGCAGGGATGATGGCAGCCATGCGGCGACGACAGCAGCGGCAGTGGCCCATGACCGGCCCCACGCACATCCGCCCTCCCGGTCGCCACGGCATCGGTGCACGCACATCACCGTCGCATCCGACTTGATCTCCGCCGATCCATCGGATGCGACGCCGGTCAGCGAGAGGAATCACCATGGGTTACGCCACGTATGTCGGCCGCGTCGGAGCACTGGCGGTGGCCCTGGGAGTGGGGATGGCGGTGGCGAGCACACCGGGTATTGCGCTCGCCGAGCCATCGGGCACGTCATCGACGGGCGGTTCGTCCTCGGAGGCCAAGTCCTCATCGACGGGCAGGACGTCGGCGGGTGGACATACGTCGTCGACAACGGGGTCTTCAGCCAAGGCCAGGGCCACCGCGGCCGGCAACCGTGTGTCGTCCACCCACGGCTCCGGTGCCACCGGCTCCCCGGCATCGGACTCAGACGCGCCATCGGGCCCAGCCGATGACTCCACCGTAGACAGTGACACCCCCGTCGACGAGGACACGGCCGGTGACGTCGAAGGCGCCGCCGGCGATGCCGGGGCAGCCGACGCGGGGGAGCAGACCAGCGGCGAAGCCGACGGGGACACCCCGCGTGAGCGGGCTCCGTCCACCGGTGCGGCTCCGGCGCAGGATCCGGCGCGTGACGACTCGCCCGATCAGCCGGCATCGAGCGGGTCGGTCGGCGCCCACGCCGCCACCGTCGCGGACGCTTCCGATGGCATCGACCGGTCCGTCGCCGTGGTTTCGGGACAGTCCGCCCGAACCGGCCGGCAGCAGGTCCAGACGCTGAGCAGCGCCGCGGCCGCCGACGCCGGCGTGAGCTACTCCCTGGTCGTTCCGGCCTCGGCGGACCTACCCGCCATGACCACCGCCGCGGCGACGGCCGTGGCCGGCGAGGCGGCCCCCGCAGCAGCTGCACCGGCAGTACCGCAGCAGCCCCCCAACCTGGTCAGGCTTGTCTCGGACGCGGTCACCGCGGTGCTGCAGCCGCTGTTGAGGCCGGGCACCGGCTCACCGATCCAGGTACCGCTGTTCACGGCCATGCTCGCCGCGGTGCGCGACGAGATCGAGCGGATCTTCTTGCGCCGCACCGCGAATGTGGCGACCCAACCGGCCGCAACCGGGCTCGCGGATGCTTATCCGCAAGTCTCTCTGCTCGCCGATCCCACAACACAACACGTGCTGTTGATCGGCGTGGACGGCACGAACATGAGCAGGATCCTGGCCGACAGCTACAACCAGAACTTCTTCGACCTGATGGACGTCGGCACCACCGCCGCGTCGAGCATCGTCGGGCACACCACGCTCTCCAACCCGTCGTGGACGGCCATCCTGACCGGGGTGTGGGGTGAGCGGACCGGCGTGATCAACAACATCTTCACTCCGTGGACCTACGACACCTGGCCGACCGTCTTCAACCAACTCGAAGGGCTCGATTCGGACATCAAGACCCAGGCCGTCGCCGACTGGAGTGTGACCGCCGCGATCGCCGAAGCCGGCTCGCTGCCCGCCGACGACGTCGCCTACATTCCGCAGATCGAGGGCGACACGAACTGGTCGGAGACCGACGATGCGGTCGGTGACGCGACCGTCGAGGCGCTCTCGCTCGCAAACCCCGATGCCCCGAATTTCCTGTTCAGCTACTTCGTCGGGGTCGATGAGAACGGGCACATGTACGGTGGCGCGTCGCCGCAGTATGCGGAGGCCATTCGCAACGTCAACGACAACCTCGGCGACATCCTGTCCGCGGTGGACGAACGCGAGACCACGCTGGGTGAGGACTGGACCGTGATCGTGGTCACCGACCACGGTCACCAGCCGCAGAAGGGCTTCGGCCACGGCTTCCAATCACCCGATGAGACATCGACATTCGTCATCGCCGAAGGCTCCGATTTCGCGTTGGGACAGATCAACCTCCAGTATTCGATCGTCGATGTCACACCCACGGTCGTGACCCTCTTCGGCGGCACACCGGCGGCCAATGCCGACGGGGTGTCGCTGACAACGCTCGGGACCAGCAATGCCGATCCCGCCGATTTGTTCCAGGCGCTCAACGACGCGATCGACATGTACGGCTATCCCGACATCGCCACGGACGTGGCCCTGGGCGCGCGGACGATCTTCGCCTCGCTGCCCTACTTCGTCTACGAGTTCACCAACGACATCACCGCGCAGCTGCAGACGATCGCCCAGCAGAGCATCTTCCTCGTCAGCGATCTCGCCGCAGCGGCAGTACTGCCGGTCCAACTCGTCGGCGACATCCTTTACGTCGCGACGAACATCCCCGCGCAGATCGTCGCCCGGTTGACCGGTGTCACCGGCGCCAGCATCTTCCCGCTGCTGCCGCCGGAGCCCCCGTACACGTCGACACCGGAGCAGCCAGCCCCTGCCGACACCACAACGCTGGCCTGCGGTGACGCCAGCTTCGACGGCGCCGCATGCCTGGCGAGCTGACGGACGGACGCAGCGCACGGCGAAGCGGGCGCTTGTCCTTCTACGGTCCTGCGTGGGCCAGGGCGAATTGCGGGACCTCCGTGGCGGCGATGGGTCTCCCCAAGTAGTAGCCCTGCCCGACATCGCAGCCGTGCTCGCGGAGCCACGCGGCGGTCTCGGCATCCTCGATGCCCTCGGCCACCACGGTGATCCCCAAGTCATGGGTGAGGTCGATGATCGCGCTGACCACGACCGCGGCCCTGGCATCGGTGGTCACCGACGCGATGAAGTGACGGTCGAGCTTCACTTCGTCTATCGGCAGATCGCGCAAGTAGCTCAGCGCCGAGTAGCCGCTGCCGAAATCGTCGATCGCCGTGCGTATTCCCGTCGAACGCAGCCGACGCAACACGTCGGTGACCTGGTCCACCTCGTCGAGGACGAGATCCTCGGTGACCTCGGCGGTCAGCACATCAGCCGGCAAATCATGCCGGGCCAGCGCTTCGCGCAGCATGTCCGGCAGCTTCGGGTCGCGCAGAAACGGCGCGAACAGATTTACCGCGATCGGGATGGACAGGCCCATCGACCGCCACCGCGCGGTGTCGTTGAGCGCCTTGTCGAGTGCGATATCGGTTACCGGTCGCATCAGCCCGTGCCCGAGCACCAACGGCAGGAAGGCCGCCGGACGCAACACACCCAGTTGCGGATGGGGCCACCGAAGAAGCGCCTCCACTCCCACGACCCGGCCGGTGCTCAGCTCGACCTTCGGCTGGTACAGCAGATCCAGGCTGCGTTGATCGATGGCGTTGCGCAACTCGCCCAACATTCGCACCTGCGCCGCGCCGCTGCCGGCGACACGGTCGCGTCCGCCGCTTGCCAGCGCCACCGCATCGGGATCGAGCAGCGTCATGTCCGACGTGAAGGTACGCACTGCCGAGACGCGTGATCGCTTCGCGACGTACATCGCGATATCAGCGCGGTTGACCAACTCCTCGGGAGCGAGATCCCGCTCTGCCGGGGACGCGACCGCCACCCCAACGCTGGGACGCATCAGCAGCTCGTGGCCGTCGACGATGAACGGCTTGTCGAATGCCTCGACGATCTGCTCGGAAACCAGAGCCGAGTGGCTGCCACCGCTCTCAAGCAGCAGAACGAATTCGTCACCACCCAGCCGTGCGACGGTGTCGCCTGGTTGCACACAATCGCTGATCCGCTCGGCGACACGAATCAGGAGGGTGTCTGCTGTCGGGTGGCCCAGGGTGTCGTTGACGAGCTTGAAGTCATCGAGATCCAATGACACGACGGCCACCGGGCGGTCATCGCGCCGGCGCAGCATCATCGCGTGAGCCAAGCGATCGTTGAACAGGGTTCGGTTCGGAAGCCCTGTCAACGGATCCCGCATTGCCTGATCGGCCGCCGCGGCGAGTAACCGCCGGTTCTGCCATGCGGCGAACACCTGCTTGACGACAATGAGCACCATCAGCACGGGAACGCCGATCTGTTCGAGACCGGTGAGGACGACTGCCGGCCCGATGGTGCCGGCGATCAGCAGCGGTAGATAGGGCATCCACAGTTCTGTCGACGGTGGCAGCCGATCCATCGGGAGCTCCGGCGGATGTGGCCGTCTGGACAGCAACGCGGCGGCACCGAGGCAGGCCAGCGAGAGCGCCCAGCTGACACCGGTCATGTTCCCGGCGTGGTAGCGATCGGCGGCGTCCAGATAGGCGAAACCGGCGTTGGCGAGCGCGACCAACACGACCGCCCCGGACAGCAACGCCATCACGGAGCTGTTCCCGACCTGTGCACGGGCGACGATCATCACCGCCACCACGACCACGGCCAGATCGAGTACCGGATAGAGCAACTCGAGACTCAGCGCAGTCCAGTGGCGGTGGTAGGCCCGGTAGGCGTCGTCCAGGACGAGCACCCACAACAGCAGGAACAGCGACACGGCGACGATGAGCCCGTCGATGAGCAGGCGTGCCCCGGATCGACCGGCGTGCCGGGTCGGGAACTGCGCCACCGCCACACAGATCAGCACGGTGAGAGCAAGATAGAAGAAGTTCGCCGGCGACGGGAACACAGAGCGCTGGAGGGTGAGTTCGGAGAACGCCAGGATCAGCGCGCCGGCCGCCCCCGTCGCCAGCGCGAAGGTCATTGTGTCCCAGGCGGTGCGGTTGCTTCCGTGCGCCGATCGAGCTGCCAGCACCGAACACGCGGCTGCGTACCCGGCGAACGCGGCAAAGCCGAGATAGTCGACGATCCGGACCGCGACGCCACCACCCCAGCCGAAGACGAACCAGAGGGCCATCCCGGCGCAGGCGAGCGCTGACAGTGCAATCGGCAGCACAATCCACGGCAGGTGGCGGCGACTAACCACGGGACGGCTTCGTCGAACCACTCGGCGAACTGCCTGGACAAGGCACCCGTTGACTCTAACGGGTGGCGGGTCTTGCGAGAGGCTTCTTGCAGCGCCGCCCCGCGGTGCCGCCACGTTCAGGGGCGAGGCAGCGGCGAAAGCTACGTCGAGCCCGCGTTCTCACCCAGGTTGGTGTACTCGGGCTGGTCGGGCTGGGGCGAATTTCCGGTGCCCCCGGCGCCCTGGCCCTCCTTCCAGTACAGCGGGTCGGTGGGCAGGGGAACGAGTCCGGTGCCGCCGGCATTCTCGTTCGCGTTCCAGTAATACGGGTCGGTGGGGTCGGGCCACAGCAGCAGGTCGTCGGCGCTTGCCGATGCCGACGTGGCGAGCGTGATCCCCGCCAGGGTCAGGAGCGCAAAGCCGGCGGATGCCACCCTTGTGCGGTTCATGATCCCCCCGTGTCTCGGTGCTGGTCCGGGCCGACGGCCCCCGCGACAAGGATAGTTCGCGAACCCGTTAGGTGATGGTCAGTCCGCCGTCGACGACGATCGTCTGCCCGGTCACGTAGCCGCCCGCAGGGGAGACCAGCCACACTGCCGTGGCCGCCAGTTCGGCCGGATCACCCATCCGGCCCAGCAGCATGCGCGGCAGCTGGCTGTCCAGATAGCCGGGCTTGTACTCGTCGGTCATCTCGCTCTTGAAGAACCCGGGTGCCAGCGCGTTGACGCGAATGCCCTTGCGCGGGCCCCACTGCTGTGCCAGGTCGCGGGTCAGCCCGATCACCCCGGCCTTGGACGCACTGTAGGCGGCTTGGGGCAGGCCACCGGTGGTGATGCCCAGCACGCTGGAGATGTTGATGATCGAGCTGCCGGGCTGCATCACCTTGGCGCATGCCTGCGCCATCCAGTAGGAACCGTTGAGGTTGACGTCGATGACGTTGCGGAACTGCTGCGGGGTCTCCCGCGTCGCCGGCACCGCCGTACCCACCCCGGCGTTGTTGATCAGCACGTCCACCCGGCCGAACCGCTCGATTGCCGAATCGACCAGGTGCTGGCACTGGTCGGGATCGGCGACGTCGGTCACGCAGGTGTGGACCGCGCGCCCGGCGGTCTCGACCAGCCCCGCTGTCAGCGCCAGCCGGTCGGCCCGCCGGGCGCCGAGCACCAGGTTGGCACCGGATTCGGCGAAGGCCTGCGCGAAGGACACCCCCAGCCCCGAGGACGCCCCCGTGACGACGACCACCTTGCCGTCGAGGCGGAACCTGTCGAGGACGTTCATGGTTTTCCTCGCTCCTCCTCGGGACGCATGCCCCGCATCGTCGGCTCGGATTATGACGGGTTCCTCAGCACCTGGCGCGCGATGGCGTACTTGTGCACCTCGGTCGGCCCGTCGTAGATCCGGAAGGCGCGCATGTCCGAGAAGATCATGCCGACCGGTGTCTCGTCGGAGATGCCCATGCCGCCCAGGATCTGCACGCAACGGTCGGCAACCTTGAACAATTCCTCGCTTACGTAGGCCTTGACCATGGAGCTCTCGTGACGGCCTTTCGCGCCGGTGTCCAGCGTCCAACACGCCCACCAGATCGCCAGGCGGCACTGCTGCAGCGCGATCTCGTTGTCGGCGAGCATGAAGCTCACACCCTGGTGCTCGCCGAGCGGTCTGCCGAATCCGGTTCGGGTGCGGGCATGTTCGATCGCGACCGACTGTGCCCGGGACGCGGCGCCCAGCCAACGCATGCAATGCGTCAGCCGCGCCGGGGCCAGCCGCAGCTGCGCGTAGCGCAATGCCTGGCCCACCTCGCCGAGCACGGCCGAGGCCGGCAGCCGCAGATTGTCCAGCCGCACCACGCCATGCCCCTCGACGTAGTTGCGGTCCATGGTGTCCATCACCCGCTCAAGGCTGATCCCGGGTGTCTCGCCGTCGCACAGAAACAGCGTAGGTCCTTCGGCTGCAAAGGAATTCGTGGCAACGCGGGCCATGATGATCCACGTCCGCGCACCATTGGCCCCGGTGATCAACCACTTGCGTCCGTTGATCAGGTATTCGGTGCCGTCGAATACCGCCTCGGTGGCCAGCTGATTGGGATCCGACCCCGCACCGCCGGGCTCGGTCATTGCGAACACCGACCGCTGCCGCCCGTCGATGACGGGAACCAGGAACTCGTCGATCTGCTGCTGATCGGCGATCCGGGACAGCAGGTACATGTTGCCCTCATCGGGCGCTGCGCAGTTCAGCGCGACCGGCCCCAGCGTCGACCAGCCGGCAGCCTCGAACAGGACTGCCTGTTCGCGATGGGAGGGTTCGCGGCCGCCGAACCTGCGGGGCGCCTGGAAGGTCAGCAGACCCGCCTTACGGGCCAGCTCGACGAGTTCGGTGCGCAGTTCCTCGTTGGGGCCGTGCCGGGTGACCCGCGGATCCTTTTCGTACGGCACGATCTGCTCGACGACGAAGCCGCGCACCTCGTCGCGCAGCGCCGCCAGCTCGGCCGGAATCTCGAAGTCGATCATCGTTCTCCGTCCGTCGGCGCCAGGGGCGCGGTCGGTTGGGCGCCCGCCGGCGCGCTATTCATTCGAGGTCAGGGTTGCGCCCGCCATGATCGCCTGCGCGCGTTGGAACAACCGGACAGTCGCGGTGTGCAGACGGTCCCCGATCTCCTTGGGCGCCAATCCCGCTGCGGCGCGTGCGTTCGAGCCTTCCAGGATGATGCCCAGCTTGAAACAGGCCAGCACGGTGTACCAGTCGATATTCGACAGATCGCGGGTGGTGTTCTGTGCGTAGCGCGCCACCAGTTCGGCCGGGGTGGCCAGGCCCCCGGCGTCCATCAGCGCGTTGGTCAGCACCGAGTCCTGGCCGGGGTCGGACCAGGTCGCCAGCATCCAGGCGAGGTCCAGCAGCGGGTCGCCGATCGTGCACATCTCCCAGTCGACGATCGCGACGACGTCGGGGCCGGTCGGTGAGAACATCACGTTGGCGGCGTGGTAGTCGCCATGCATGATGCCCGGCTTCCAGTTCGGCGGCTGGTTGCGCTGCAGCCAGTTGGCCACCGACGCGACGTCACCGATGTCGGGACCCGGGTAGTTGTCGAACCCGCTGTAGGACTCCAGCTCCGAAAGCCAGCGTGGCACCTGGCGTTCCAGGAAGCCCGCGGGTTTACCGAAGTCGGCCAGCCCGACCGCGACATGGTCGACGGCGCCGAGTCTGGCGACCGCATCGGCCATGGACAGGCCCATCGCGTGGCGGATGCCGGGATCACCGGCGTGCAGTGGGGGTAGTGCTGCGCCGGCGTTGAATCCCTGCACCGGCTCCATGAGATAGAAGACGGCGTCGCCGAGCACCGAGGTGTCCTCACACACCGCGATCAGCCCCGGGTGCGGTACGTCGGTGTCTGCCAGCGCGTGCAGCACCCGGGTTTCGCGCAGGATCACCTTGTTGCTGACGGGTCTGAGATGACGGGGTCCGCGGCGGAACACGTACCCGCGGCCGGAGCGGGTGAACCGCAACATGATGTTCTGGGTGCCGCCGACGATTTCTGTGACGTGATCGACCGGGCCTTCGCCGAGGCCCTGCTGCGACATCCACGCGGCTACTGCGGTCAGGTCGTCCACGCCGGTCAACCTACCGTACGGTTGGTTGGGGCAGGTGGCCGCCGGTGACGGACCATCCGTCGGTACCGGTGGGCGTCGGCCGGCCCGGTGAAATCACCCGAACCGAGCCCGCCGAGCTCATTGCTGATGCGCGGGCGTCGAAGCGGCGAGCACAGGCGTGGCTTGCTGCTCGCGGCCTTTCTGCCAGGGCCAATAACCCGTGATCTCCAGCTCCAGTGAGAAGCTGAGGAACGTTCGGATCAGCACGATCCCACCGAGCACCGCAACGCTGCGGGCGTCCGGGGAGACCGCCACGGTCCGGATGATGTCGGCGGCGACCAGGAACTCCAGGCCGAGGAGGATCGAACGGCCGAGCTGGCTGCGGAAGTGTCGGTAGGCATCACCGGTCTTGCGTTGCAGCCGCGGGATGACCGCCGCACCGGAGATCAGCGCACCGACGGCGATGACGATGACGCCCAGCGCATCTATTGCCTTGCCGACGGTCTCGATGACCTCGATGAAATCCATCGGGGCCAATCGTAGGCACGCAGAGGCCTAATGGGCGGGAGACACCGCCGTCGCGGTCGCATCTCCGTTGGCCGCGATCGCCTTCACCGTCACCTGCTCGCCGGTCTGCAGCGGCTCGTGCGGCTTGCGGGTGGTTGCATCCAGGGTGTAGGCGCGGTTGTATCCGTCGTCGCTGCGGACGGTAACGGAGGTCGCGGTGGCTTTGGTCACCGTGCCGGTCTGCGTCAGCTCGATGGTGAAACCGCCCTTGTCGTTCGGTACGACGTATTCGCCGTGCAATGTCTGCGGCAGGTCGCCGGGACCACCCGCCCCGGGTGGGCCGATCCCGTCCGGGCCACCCCACCCGGAGCGGCCGGCGCTCATGGGGGCCGGACCGGAACTGTGCGAGCCGCTGGTGGCGGCATAGATCACCAGGCCGCCACCGGCGGCGAGCACCACGGCGATGCCGACGGCGGCCAGCGTGGCGCGGGTCGACCAGGTCGGCGGCTGCGCCGGCGGGGCGCCCCACACCGGGTCGGCGGCCTGCTGCTGTTCAACGCTCATGGCACCAAACGTGCTCGACGAACATGTGAACCCGCTGTGTGGGCCGTCATCTGCGGGTAAGGGTTCGGCCTCCCCCGATCGCCAACGGCAGCCAGCCCGGGCGCTCGGCGGCCCGGGCCCGAGCCGGGCGGGGACTGCCCGGGTGGAACACACTCCACCCGATGAGGGTGCCCAGCGCGATCGAGAAGATCGCGCCGGCGGTCAGCCCGAGCACCTGGATGTCGTTGTGCCCGCCGGTCATCGCCTCGCCCAGCGATTCGAAGCTCAATGCGCTGGGCACCAGCGCCCAGAATGCCGAGAGCATCATCACGATCGCCGGTGGCGAGGTTTTCAGCCGCGAGGCCAACGTCGCGAACGGGACCACCAGAAACGCGCCGACGGCGCCGGCGTGGGCCGAGGACAGGAACAGCCCGCCGACCTGCTGGCCGAGCAGTGCCACGGCGACCGCGGCGATCAGCCAGACCAGTGATCCGCTGGGCGCCGACAAGTGCACGTAGAGGCCCACGGCGATGACCACGATCGCGACGTAGATCGACCACGGGCCCATCGTCGCCAGATGGGGAGTGGATCCGGCGTGCGCGAAGACGTGCAGGCCGAGACCGACGCCGAAGACGATCAGCATCAGTTGCACAACTCCGTAGACCAGCCGGCTGGCACCGGCGATCAGCGAGGAGCTGGCCAGTTCCATCGCGCCGAGTGTCAGCGGAATACCGGGTAGAACTCCGATGAGTGCGGGCGCGATGATGCGGAGCAGCCCTTCGCCGGCAGCGTTGTCCACGAACCCGGTGGCCAGGACGGTGACCACCATCGCGGCCAGCGTCGGCAGGATCGCCGACAGCGACGGGAAGGGCCTGCCGAGCAGCAGGACGACGCCGACCACCGCCCCGAGGAAGGCGTAGGCCCACAACGACGGCCAGGACGGGTTGGTGATCATGCCGAAGCCGACGGTGGTGATGGCGTAGCCGGCCACCGTCGTCGCCGGACCGAAGCGGGGCTGCATCGACCGCGCCTCGCACAGCGCCGCTATCGCGTCGGCGGGAGTGATCGCACCCATCTCGGCGAGCTCGGCGATGTCATCGATGCGTCCCGCCACATCGAGCTGGGTGGTGGCCTGCGTGGATGCGTCCACCTCCGAACCGACGGTTCCGACCCGGATGACCAGCACCCTGGGCAGCACCACCACCCGGACAGCACTGCGCGTGTAGCGCCTCGCGATGGCCATCAGCCGGGCCGCGACCATCTGCGTCGGCTGCTCGACCTCGACCAGGGCGATGCCGAGCTCACGCAGCATGGCGGCGACCTCCGCGTCGTCATGCCTGCCGGGATCGGCCACCGTACCGGGCACTTCTTTGCGCAGGGCGTGCAGGCTGCGCCGCAGTCGGCAACCGAGAGTCTCGCTCATGGGCGCGATTGTGAGCACCGATCCTGAGCGGCGCCTCGGCCAACGCGTCACGCGCGCTGACGAAGGTCCGCCGCGACGAGGTATCGGCACACGTCAGGGCGATCCCGGCGGCTCAGGAAATCTTCAACAACCGGCTGGCCCCGCATCGGCTCCGCACAGCCGATGATCTTTCATAGCCGACACATAGGAATGACACAGGAATGGCTCATCGGCTTTTCCATACTGGAGGTATGAGTTCTTCAGCGGTCGAGCGGGTCGTGATGCGGCGAGCCGACGGCAACCCGATTCGGGTCCTGGTCGTCGACGATGAGGCCGTGCTTGCCGAGATGGTGTCGATGGCGTTGCGCTACGAGGGCTGGAGCATCGACACCGCGTCCGACGGTGCCTCGGCGATCTCGGCCGCTCGGGCCGCACGGCCGGATGCGGTGGTGCTCGACATCATGCTGCCCGATATGAGCGGGCTGGAGGTGTTGCGCAAGCTGCGGGAGCAGAACCCGCAGCTGCCGGTCCTGCTGCTGACCGCCAAGGACGCCATGGAGGACCGCATCGCCGGGCTGACCGCCGGCGGCGACGATTACGTCACCAAGCCGTTCTCCATCGAGGAGGTGGTGCTACGGCTGCGGGCCCTGTTGCGGCGCACCGGGGTGACCACCGAGGACAGCGGCGCGCAGATCGTCGTCGGCGACCTGGTGCTCGATGAGGACAGCCACGAGGTGACTCGCGGTGGGGAGCCGATCGCGTTGACCTCTACCGAGTTCGAGCTGCTGCGTTTCCTGATGCGCAACCCCAAACGGGTGCTCTCCAAGGCTCAGATCCTGGACCGGGTGTGGAGCTATGACTTCGGCGGCCGATCCAACATCGTCGAGCTCTACATCTCCTACCTGCGCAAGAAGATCGACAGCGGACGCGACCCAATGATCCACACGCTGCGCGGCGCAGGGTATGTCCTCAAACCTGCGAAGTAGAACCTGGTCCCTGCGGGCACGGCTGCTCATCGGCCAGGTCCTGCTGCTGGCGGCAGTCTGTGTCGGCATCGCAGGAGCCACCGAGCTGGCGCTCTACCAGTACCTGGTAGGGCAGCTCGACGCCCAGCTCCTCGAGGCTGCGAACCGGTCGGCGATGATCTACGGCGAACCACCGCCCCCGCCGCCGCGGCACCCGCCGCATCTGCCGCCCGACTGGCAGAGCCGGGTCGTCTTCCCCCGGCCGGGGCCCGGCCCGGACCTACTCGATGCGCCGGGTCAGCCGATCGGTCTTGTCGTCGGCGTCGTCGAGGAGGGGGTCACGATCGACGCCGGTGTGCTCACCGCCGGGGGTGTGCGTGTTGCGGTGTCGCAGACGGGGAGACAACAGTTGGCGCAGGCCGCGGGCGAACATCATCCGGTGACCCGCACCATCGGGGGCCTGGGCCGCTACCGGGTGGTCGCCGCGCCCAGCCGCCACACGGGGGACACCCTCGTCGCGGGCCTGAGCATGGCCGATGTCGACGACACGCTGGTCCGCGTCGCACTGATCTTCGCGGTGGTGACCGCGGCGGCGCTGGCCCTGGCCACCACCGTCGGCATCCTGATCATCCGGCGCGCGCTGAACCCGCTGACCCGGGTGGTGGCCACCGCGGGCGAGGTCGCCGACCTGCCGCTGGACCGGGGTGAGGTCGCGCTACCGGTGCGGGTGCCCGAACCGGACGCCAATCCCTACACCGAGGTCGGTCGGCTGGGTCTGGCGCTCAACCGGATGCTCGACCACATCGCCACCGCTCTGTCGACCCGGCAGGCCAGTGAGAGCCGGGTGCGCCAGTTCGTGGCCGACGCCAGCCACGAACTGCGCACACCGCTGGCCGCGATCCGCGGCTACACCGAACTGGCACAACGTAAACGGAACCAGGTGCCCGACGACGTCGCGCATGCGATGGGCCGGGTGGAATCCGAGGCCGGGCGGATGACCCAACTGGTCGAAGACCTGCTGCTGCTGGCCCGGTTGGACTCCGGGCGCCCGCTGGAGCGTGAGCCCGTCGACCTGGCGCGGCTGTCGGCCGATGCCGTCAGCGATGCCCATGCCGCCGGACCCGACCACCAGTGGAACCTCGACGTGCCCGCCGACCCGCTCTACGTCACCGGTGACGACGCCCGTCTGCACCAGGTGGTGGCCAACCTGCTGGCCAACGCCCGCATCCACACCCCGTCCGGGACCGTGGTGACGATGTCGCTGGCCGCCGAACCGGCCGCGGCGGTGCTGCGTGTCGTGGACAACGGGCCGGGCATCCCCGAGGAACTGCAGACCGAGGTTTTCGAGCGGTTCGCCCGCGGCGACACCTCCCGTTCTCGCAAGGGCGGGTCAACCGGGTTGGGCCTGGCCATCGCATCGGCGGTGGTGCGGGCACACAACGGCACCATCGAATTGCGTAGTGTCCCCGGGCACACCGAGTTCACCGTCCGGCTGCCGCGTACTGCGCGGCCCTGACCACGATCAGCCGACCTGTCGCACTGACTCACAGTGGTCGCATAGCGGGAACCAAGAGCCGCCTCACCGCCGTCTTCGACGATCGAAACATGACCATCACCGACATGCCCGCGGTACGCCGACGAAACGCCGCACTGATCGCCGCCGATCGTGGCGTCCCGGTGATCGACGTCGTCGTGCCGGTGTACAACGAGCAAGCAGTGCTGGCCGACTCGATCCACCGGCTCCACCGGTACCTCAGCGAGGACTTCCCGTTCTCGTTCCGTATCACCATCGCCGACAACGCGTCCGCCGACGCAACCCCCGCCGTCGCCGCCGCCGTGGCCGCCGAGCTGTCCGAGGTCCGCCTGGTGCGCATGGAGCAGAAGGGGCGCGGACGGGCCCTGCACGCGGTCTGGTCCACGTCGGACGCGCCGGTGCTGGCCTACATGGACGTCGACCTGTCCACCGACCTGGCCGCGTTGTCCCCGCTTGTCGCCCCGCTGGTGTCGGGGCACTCGGATCTGGCGATCGGCACCCGGCTCAGCCGCAGCTCCCGGGTCGTGCGCGGCGCCAAGCGGGAGATCATCTCGCGCTGCTACAACCTGATCCTGCGGTCGACCCTGGCGGCCAGGTTCAGCGACGCACAGTGCGGGTTCAAGGCGATCCGCGCGGATATCGCCGACGAGTTGCTGCCCCACGTGAAGGACACGGGTTGGTTCTTCGACACCGAACTGCTGGTGCTGGCCGAGCGCAGCGGATTGCGTATCCACGAAGTTCCCGTCGACTGGGTCGACGATCCCGACAGCCGGGTCGACATCGTCGCCACCGCCGTCGCCGACCTGAAGGGAATCGCGCGTCTACTCAGGGGATTCGGCACCGGGGACATCCCGGTGCAGGCCATCGGTGCCCAGTTCGGAGACCGGGCGGGTGCGCCGCGATCCCTGCTGAACCAGAGTGTGCGGTTCGCCACCATCGGAATCTCGAGCACGCTGGCGTACCTGGCGCTCTTTCTGCTGCTGCGCCCGATCGGTGCGCAGGGCGCCAACCTGGTGGCCCTGCTGCTGACCGCGATCGGCAACACCGCGGCCAACCGGCGCTTCACCTTCGGGGTGCGTGGCCGGGCCAGGGTGGCCCGGCACCAGTTCGAGGGTTTGATCGTTTTCGCCATCGGATTGGGTCTCACCAGCGGCGCGCTGGCCATATTGCACGGTCTCGGCGAGGTGTCGCGCAGCATCGAACTGCTGGTGCTGGTACTGGCCAACCTGGTTGCCACCGTCGTCCGCTTCGTGCTGTTGCGCGGCTGGGTCTTTCACCCCCGGCGCAACGGGCACCTGAATGAGGATATGAAATGACCGTCCTCGAAGAACGGGTCCCCTCGGCGCCGGCTCCCCTGGTCGCCGGCGAACCGGCCGGCGCCGGCAGGCCCCGCTGGGCCCGCCCCGCGCTGGCCGTGCTGCTCGCCGCAACCGCGGTGCTCTACCTGTGGGGCCTGGGCGCTGCGGGCTGGGCCAACGAGTTCTACGCGGCCGCGGTGCAGGCCGGAACCCAGAGCTGGAAGGCGCTGCTGTTCGGGTCGCTGGACGCCGGCAACGCCATCACAGTGGACAAGCCCCCCGCCGCGCTGTGGGTGATGGGCTTGTCGGGTCGGATCTTCGGGTTCAGTACGCTGTCGATGCTGGTGCCCCAGGCCCTGATGGGCGTGGCCTCGGTGGCGCTGGTGTACGGCGCGGTGCGCCGGGTCAGCGGATATGGTGCGGGCCTGTTGGCCGGCGCGGCGCTGGCGTTGGCTCCGGTGGCGGCGTTGATGTTTCGGTTCAACAACCCCGATGCTCTGTTGGTGTTGCTGCTGGTCGTCGCCGGCTACTGTGTGATTCGCGCGCTGGACGGCGCCGCCACCCGGTGGGTCGCCCTGGCGGGTGTGGCCATCGGCCTGGCGTTCTTGACCAAACTGCTGCAGGCCCTGCTGGTCACACCGGCACTCGCGCTGGTCGTGCTGATCGCCATCCCGGGCAGTGTGTGGCACCGGCTGCGCGTGCTCCTGGTCGGTCTGGCCACCATGGTCGTCTCGGCCGGCTGGTTCGTCGCGTTGGTCAGCCTGTGGCCCAGCGGTTCCCGGCCCTACATCGGCGGCTCGACCGACAACAGCCTGCTGCAGCTGGCCCTGGGATACAACGGCCTGGGCCGGGTGTTCGGCGGCGACGGCAACCCCGGTGGCGGTTCGGGTGGTGGCGGTCCGGGACCGATGGGTGGCTCACCGATGTTCGGCGGCGACGTGGGAATCAGCCGGATGTTCGGCGAGTCGATGGGCACCGAGATCTCCTGGCTGCTGCCCGCCGCGCTGATCGGACTGATCGCCGGGTTGTGGTTCACCCGCCGTGCTTGCAGGGTCGATCGCACCCGGGCGGCCCTGCTGCTGTGGGGCGGCTGGCTGGTGGTGACCGCCCTGGTGTTCAGCCTCATGAAGGGCATCATGCATCCCTACTACACCGTGGCGCTGGCCCCGGCGATCGCGGCATTGATCGGGATGTCCACCCGAGAACTGTGGCGCGGCAGGCGGTTTGTGTCCGTACGTGTCGTGCTCGCGGCGATGCTGGTGGTGACCGGGGTGTGGAACTTCATCCTGCTCGACCGCACCCCGGACTGGCTTGTATGGCTGCGCTGGTTCGTGGTGGCCGGTGCGATCGTGGTGGCCGCGGTGCTTCTGGCAGGCGGACATCGGCTCGGCCGCTGGGCGGCGGTACTGGCCGCGGCCGGCCTGCTGTTGGGCATGGCCGGCAGCGCCGCCTACGCCGTGTCGACGGTGCAGGTCGGTCACAGTGGCGGTGTGCCCACCTCCGGACCCCAACGCAGCGACATGCGTTTCGGACCGGGCCGACCTGGAGGACCGGGAGGCCCCGGCGGCCCGGGTGGTGCGCAGCCTTCGGACAACGCCGAACTGACGACCATGCTGACCCGGGCCGACAACCGTTGGGTGGCGGCCACTGTCGGGTCGCACACAGCGGGCAGCCTGGAGCTGGCCACCGGCACCTCGGTCATGTCGATCGGTGGTTTCAACGGCGCGGACAACTCACCGACACTGGAGCAGTTCCAGGCCTACGTCGCCGACGGGCAGATTCACTACTTCATCGCCGGCGACGACCACGGCGGGCCCGGCGGCGGGTCGGGCAGCGGCACCGAGATCACGCAGTGGGTGCAGCAACGCTTCACCGCGCAGGATGTCGGCGGCACGGAGATCTACGACCTCACGGTGGCCGACTGAGTCGGTCGCCCAACGGCCGTAGACCAACCGCGAATTCTCGGGAAGGATTCTTGGTATGGAACACAAGCCACCCACAGCCGTCATCGAAGCCGCGCACGCCGACCACTTGACCTCGTTCCCGTTCGACAACACCGCGGATTTCGCCGACGCCGACCGTGGATTCATCGCGGCCCTCGAGCCGTGCGTGGTCAAGGCGGCCGACGGCTCGGTGGTGTGGGACAACGACGCCTACGGGTTCCTGGGTGGAGATGCACCCACCACAGTCCACCCCAGTCTTTGGCGGCAGTCCACGCTGGCCGCCAAGCAGGGGCTCTACGAGGTCGTCGAGGGTATTTACCAGGTCCGCGGGCTGGATCTGTCCAACATCAGCTTCATCGAGGGCGATACCGGGATCATCGTCATCGACCCGCTGGTGTCCACCGAGACCGCCGCGGCCGCGCTCGGCCTCTACCGTGCGAACCGGGGAAACCGGCCCGTGGTCGCGGTGATCTACACCCACAGCCACGTCGACCACTTCGGTGGCGTGCTCGGGGTGACGACCCAGGCCGAGGTCGACACCGGCAAGGTCGCGGTGCTGGCTCCGGAAGGTTTCGTCGAGCACGCGGTTCAGGAGAACGTCTACGCGGGCACCGCGATGGCGCGCCGCGCGGGCTACATGTACGGCGCGTCGTTGCCGCGCGGTCCGCAGGACCAGGTGGGTTGCGGTTTGGGACAGACGCCGTCGACCGGTGAGGTCGCCATCATCGTGCCGACCGTCGACATCACCACCACCGGCGAGACACACACCATCGACGGAGTGGAGATCGAGTTCCAGATGGCCCCCGGCACCGAGGCGCCCGCCGAGATGCACTTCTACTTCCCGAAGTTCCGGGCGCTGTGCATGGCCGAGAACGCCACCCACAACCTGCACAACCTGCTGACGTTGCGCGGCGCGCTGGTGCGTGACCCGCACGCCTGGTCGGGATATCTCACCGAAGCCATCGACACCTTCGCCGACCGCACCGACGTGGTGTTCGCCTCCCACCACTGGCCGACATGGGGATACGAGAACATCGTCGAGTTCCTGTCGTTGCAGCGCGATCTCTACGCCTACCTGCACGACCAGACACTGCGCCGGCTCAACCAGGGCTACACTGGTATCGAGATCGCCGAGGACTTCCAGATGCCGCCAGCCCTGCACCAGGCCTGGCACGCGCACGGCTACTACGGTTCGGTCAACCACAATGTCAAGGCCGTCTACCAGCGATACATGGGTTGGTTCGACGGCAATCCCGGCCGGCTGTGGGCGCACCCCCCGGAGGCCATCGGGCCGCGCTACGTAGAGGCGATGGGCGGCATCGACCGCGTGGTCGAGATCGCCCGCAAGGCGTTCGACGAGGGTGACTTCCGTTGGGCGGCGACGTTGTTGGATCACGCGGTCTTCACCGACGAGAACCACGCCGGCGCGCGGGAACTCTACGCCGACACCCTCGAGCAGCTGGCCTACGGAGCGGAGAACGCCACCTGGCGCAACTTCTTCCTGTCCGGGGCCACCGAGCTGCGCGACGGCAACTTCGGCACACCCACGAAGGTCTCGCCGACGACGATGTTGGCCCAGCTCACCCCGGAGCAGATGTTCGACGTGTTGGCCATCAGCGTGAACGGGCCGCGGGCCTGGGGTCTCGACATCGCCGTCGACATGACGTTCCTCGACGTCGATGCGAACTATCGGCTCACCCTGCGCAACGGTGTGCTGGTGTACCGCAAGCGTCCCGCCGAGGAGCCGACCGCGACGGTCACCGTCCGGCTGGCCAGCAAGCTGCGGTTGCTGGCCAGCGCCGCAGGCGATTTCAGCTCACCGGGACTCGAGACGATCGGCGACGCGGAGGCGTTGCAGGCCCTGCTCGGCGTGCTGGACCGCCCCGATCCGTCGTTCGACATCATCACGCCGTGAGCCCGTCACGAGATCGACACCAGGGCTGTTGCTGTCTCCAGTTCACGACCCTGGTGTCGATCTCGCGGACCTCAGGCGACGTCGATGACGACCTTGCCCACGGCCTTGCGCTCGGCGACGTAGCGCAGCGCCGCGGCGGCCTCGCGCAGTGGGAACCGGGCGCCGATGTACGGACGTAACGTGCCCTCGGCGAGAAGCTTCCGCAGCTCGGCGTCGTCGCGGGCCACTTCCTCGGGGTGATCGCCCATGAACGTTCGGATCTCCATGCCCTGCACCGTGATGCCCTTCAGCAGCACCAGGTTCAGCGGGATCGAGGGGATCGAACCGGCGGCATACCCGAGGGTGATGAACTGCCCACCGCGGCCCAGACCGCGCAGCGCCGGCTCGGAGTAGGGTCCGCCGACCGGGTCAACGACAACCTGTGCGCCGCGCTCGCCGGTGATCTCCTTCAGGCGGGCCCGAAGGTCCTCCCGGTCGTAGTCGATGCCTGCCTCGGCACCGCGCTGGCGGCACACGTCGAGCTTCTCGCTACCCGAGGCCGCGGCGATCACCCTGGCACCGAACAGCACTGCGATGTCGACGGCGGCCAGTCCGACACCACCGGCCGCACCGAGTACCACCACCCAGTCGCCCGGCTGCACGTGTGCGACCGAACGCAGCGTGTAGTACGCGGTGCGGTTGGTGACTCCGAAAGCCGCGGCGTCGGCGTAGTCCACACCGTCCGGAATCGGCGCCAGCGCCCGGGCGTCGAGCAACGCCTGCTCGGCGAACGCCCCGACGAACGTGGTGGCCGACACCCGGTCACCGACCCGGTAGTCCACTCTGTCGCCGACGGCGAGGACCTCGCCGGCGAGCTCGCTGCCGGGGCTGAACGGCGGCGGAACCTTGATCTGGTACTTGCCGCCGATCAGCAGCACGTCGGGATAGTTCACCGCCGCTGCGTGTACCTTCACCACGACCTGGCCGGGACCCGGCGTCGGATCGGGCAATTCGTCGAGCACAAGGTCTTCCGGTGTGCCGTACTCGCGGCATACCAGTGCGTGCATCAGTTATCTCCCATCGTTTGCGCCCAGCCCGCGCAGACAAAACCGAACCAGGTGGTCGATGTCGTCGTGGCCGGGCTGGTCGGTGGAATCCACGTAGCGGCGCATCGTGCCGACCGTGCAGACGAACACGGCATCGGCGTCACGCTGTGGATCGGCCCGGCCGAGGTCCTTCAGTGGCTCGATGAGCAGGTCACGCATCGACACCATGATCTCCTCCTCGGCCAACCGCCGTTTGTCGGAGCCTGACATCTGGCCGACCAGCGCGCGGCTCATGCCGATCAGCTCCCGGTCGGCCACCTGCGCCAGCGCGCCGCTTATCCACCGTGCGATCTTGTCGGCCGGATCGGTGTCCTTGGCCATCTGGTGTTCCAGATACGAGACCACCAACGCCACACCGCGTTCCATGACCGCCAACACCAGGTCGTCCTTGCCCGCGAAATATCGGTAGAAGGCCTTGTTGGACACCCCTGCCTCGGCGACGATATCGCTGACCCGAGGTGCGTCGGGCGAGACGCGCTGCATCACCCGCACCGCGGCGGCCAGAATGCGTTCCACGTCCTCGGTTGCCTCACGCTGGCGGCCGTCGAGGGCGCGGCCGACGGCGGCTGCGGCGCGGCTGGTCATCGCGAAACAGGCAGCGCCGGAATGCGGTCGACGAGGTGGCCGTACTTCTCGCGGGCCCTTTCGATGCGGTTGGCCAGGAACTCGCTGGGCCATTCCGGATCCTCGGGCTCGTACCCCTTGAGCACCTGGCGGGCCAGGTTCACCTTGTGCGCCTCGGTCGGCCCGTCGGCCAGCCCCAGCGCGAGGCCGCCGAACAACACGGGGACCAAAGGCATCTGGTCGGTCAGTCCCAGGCCACCATGCACCTGGATCGCCCGCAGCCCGATCGACTTGAGCACGTTCGCGGTTTGGATCTTGCAGGCGGCGATCTCCTCGCGCGCGGCACGCTCGCCCTGGGTGTCGATCAGCCAGGCAGCATGCAGGACCATGAGGCGGAACTGCGTCAACTCGACATAGGAGTCGGCGACGAACTCCTGGATCAGCTGCTTGTCGGCCAGCACGCTGCCCTGGGTGAAGCGGCTCTTGGCACGCCGGGCCATCATGTCGATGGCACGCTGGGCAACCCCGATCGAGCGCATCGCGTGGTGCAGCCGGCCACCGGCCAGCCGGGACTGGGCGACGTGGAACCCGTGGCCCTCCTCGCCGAGCATCGCCGAGGCGGGCACCCGAACGTTGTCGTAGCGCACCAGGGAGTGGCCGGGGTCGTGGGCATGGGAGCCGACCAGGTGATGGGTCGCCTCGATGTTGACCCCAGGCGTGTCGGCGGGAACCAGGAAGGTCGAGGCACCCTTGTGGACCGGCACGTCCGGATCGGTGATCGCCACGACGATGAAGAACGAGGCGACCGACGCGTTGGATGACCAGTACTTGCGCCCGTTGATGATCCAGTCCGCGTCCGGTCCTGAGCCGTCGCGTACAGCGCGGGTGGTGAATACCCGCGGATCCGAGCCGCCCTGCGGTTCGGTCATCGAGAACGTGGAGAAGATCTCGCCGGACAGTAATCCGGCCAGGTATTGGTCCTTCTGGTCCTGGGTGCCGAACCTGGCGATGATTTCGGCGTTGCCGGTGTCGGGCGCCTGGGTGCCGAAGATGATCGACGACCAGGTGGCGCGGCCGAGGATCTCGTTGATCAGGGTGAGCTTGACGGCGCCGAAGCCCTGCCCGCCCAGCTCCGGACCCAGGTGCGGCGCCCACAGACCCTGGTCGCGGACCCGTTGCTTGAGCGGGTCGACGATTTTGCGGCGCTCGTCGTTGAGAGGCAGGAATTCGCAGCCGGGGAACAGCACCTCGAGGGGTTCCACCTCCTCGCGGACGAACTCGCGGATCCATTCGAGCTTCTTTTCGAATTCCGGTTCGGTGGAAAAGTCCCATGCCATGGTCGGTGCTCCTGTCTGGGCTGGATTGTGAGGTCTCGTTGCGGGCCCGGAATCGTCTCCCGAGTGGGCTGGGTCAGGGAATGCCGCCGTCGGCCCGCAGGATCGAGCCGGTGGTGAAGCTGGATGCGTCGGACATCAAGAACAGTGCGGCGCCGACGATCTCGGCCGGCCGGCCGGCACGCTGCAGGGCGTGGCGACCGAACGGATTCTCGGCGCCGAAGTCCCAGGCCTTGCTGATGTCGGTGAGGAACGGGCCGGGCATCAGGGTGTTGACCCGCACCGTCGGCCCGAATGCCAGTGCAAGCCCCTCCGTCATCGCGTTGAGGCCGGCCTTGGACGCCGCGTACGGGATGAACGACGGGTGTGGGCGCAGTGAGCCGTGCGTGCTGACGTTCACGATCACCCCGCCGCCGCCGGAGACCATGCGCTCGCCGACGAGCGCCGAAAGCCGGAACGGTCCCTTCATGTTGAGGTTGACGACAGCGTCGAACAGTTTCTCGTTGACGTCGGTGAGCTTGTCGTAGGTCGGTGACATGCCGGCGTTGTTGACCAGGACGTCGAGCTTGCCGAAGCGGTCGTATGCCGCGTCGACCAGACCGTCGAGCTCATCCCACCTGCCCACGTGCACCCCGTAGGGCATTGCGGTGCGGCCGGTTTCGGCCTCGATCTCTCTTGCAGTGGTCACGCAGGTGTCGTATTTGCGGCTGGCGATGATGACGTCGGCGCCGCAGCGGGCGGCACCGGACGCCATCTCACGGCCCAGGCCGCGGCTGCCACCGGTGATCAGCACCACCCGGTCGGTGAGGTCGAAAAGCCGCTCCGCATAGCCCTTTTCGCTGCCCATTCAGAACTCCTCGCCCGAGCCTGCCAGCCGCGCGGCGGTGCCGATGAGGTCGGGAACCATCGCGCCGAACGCATCTCTGATCTTCGGGTCGGCGGTACCGCTAGTCACCGCGGCGGCGTAGGTCTTCTCCAGCACGATGCCGAGCTTCCAGTTCGCCAGGACCAGGTAGTAGTGGATGTTCTCGGTCGACAGTCCGCTGACCTTCTCGTAGTGTGCCAGCAGCTCGCTACGGGTGGGCATGCCATCCATCGGCAGGTAGAAGCCCTGTTCCTTCGGATGCTCGCCGTCGTAGCCCAGCAGCGCCCAGGCCACATCCAGCAGCGGGTCGCCGATCGTCGTCATCTCCCAGTCCACGATGGCCGCCAGCCGCGCCGGCGCCCCGTGGGCGTACATCACGTTGGCGAATTGGTAGTCGCCGTGCATGATTCCCGGGGTGAACTGGGCGGGCCGGTTGCGGCGCAGCCAGTCGGCGGCCACGTCCAGCCCGGGCAGCTCGCGCACCTGATACGACGACAGGAACGACAGCCAACGGTCGACCTGGCGGTCGTGGAATCCCTCGGGCTTGCCGAAGCCTTCCAGGCCCTGCGCCTTCCAGTCGACGCGGCCGAGCCTCGCGGCGCCCTCGATGAGCTGGAAGGCAAGTCCGCGACGCGCCTCGAGATCGGTATCGAACGGTGCTTCCCACCCGCCGTCCATCGGACTCCAGCCGTCGATCTCCTTCATCAGGTAGAAGGGCTTGCCCAGCACCTCGCCGCTCTCGTCGGCGGCAATCAGTTCGGCGTGCGGCACGTCGGTGTCCTTGAGGGCGCGTTCCAGGCGAATCTCGCGCAACAACTCGCCCATGCGGCGCTCGTCGGCCCGCGGGCCCGGCATCCGCAGCACCATTGCGTGTCCGCCGCGATTGATTCGGTAGAGCAGATTCTGCGACCCGCCCTTGAGGACCTCGGCGACCGGTGCTTCTCCGGGGCCAGGTGCGTCCTGGGTGTCGAGCCACCGACCCAGGGTTGTGGTGTCAAGACCGGCGGAATCGTTCGTTCTCGTCATGGAACCCCTCACTCTCCAAGTGGAGAATAGCATTCTCCATGGTCGGACCCGTTGCGGTGCGCCATGACCGGCCGGCCTTATCGTTGCACCGGCACCGCGGCCGGAAAGGATCCCCCAACGATGCAGTTGCTGCTTGTCCGGCACGCCCTGCCACGGCGAACCGAGATCGGCGAGGGATCCGATCCCGAACTGGCGAAGGTGGGTCTGGAGCAGGCGGGGCGGCTGCCCGGTGCGCTGGCCCGGTTTCCGATAGCGCGAGTGGTGAGCAGCCCGCAGCGCCGCGCGATCCAGACCGCCGAACCCGTTGCGGCCGCGCGTGACCTCGTCGTCGGCGTCGACGAGCGGCTCGCCGAATACGACCGGGGACTGTCCCACTACGTGCCCGTCGAGCAGATTCGTGCCGAGCGTCCCGAAGAGTGGGCGCGGATGGCCGAAGGCCGGCTGCCCAGCGGGGTCGACGAGGACGAATTCCGCAGCCGGGTCAACGCGGCGTTGGCCGATATCGTCTCCGGTGCCGGACAGGACGACACCGTGGCGGTGTTCAGCCACGGCGGGGTGATCAACGTGGTGCTGCACGAGGTGCTCGGCACCGCACGGCTGCTGTCGTTCCCGATCGACTACGTGTCGGTCACCCGGCTGCTGTATGCCCGCAGCGGAGCGGCCACCGTGGCGACGGTCAACGCCACCGAGCACGTATGGGACCTGCTTCCGCGCAATCGGCGGTGACCCGACGGGCAGCCGATGCCAGCGGTGTGGACACTGTTGACGTGACTGAATCGGTCGACAACATCGACACGCTGCCCGCCAAGATCGACGACGCGGTCAGCCATGCCGTGCGCGTGTTTCCCACCGCCGCACCGGAAGACACCGCGGGCGCGACCCGGGCCGGGCTGGTCGGCCGCAGGTTCGACAGCCTTGCCGCCATCGCCGTGTGCCGCGACGACCGATTGGCTGGGATCGTCACCCTGGAGTCGTTGATGGCCGCCGGCGAGACCTGCCCGCTGGCCGACATCATGGACCCCGACCCGCCGGCCGTCGGCCCGCACACCGACCAGGAAGTCGCGTCCTGGACCATGATGCGCCACGGCCAGACCAGCCTGCCCGTCGTCGACGACGAGGGACGGCTGATCGGTCTCATCCCACCACGTCACATGATGACGGTGCTCTTCCAGGAGCACGAAGAGGACTTGTCCCGGTTCGTCGGTGTCCTGGCGACCAGCGCCGAGGCGCGCACGGCCAGCGAGGAGCGGGTCGGCTTGCGTCTGTTGCACCGGTTGCCGTGGCTTGCTCTCGGACTCGTCGGCGCGATGTTCTCCGCTTGGCTGGTCGGGGCCAGCGAGGAACAGCTGACGCAGACTGTTCAGCTGGCGTTCTTCATGCCGGCGATCGTCTACATGGCCGACGCAGTGGGCACCCAGACCGAGACCCTTGCGGTGCGCGGGCTGTCGGTGGGGGTGCCCCTGCGTGACTTTGTGGTCAAGGAAGTCGCCGCCGGAACGCTGATCGGCGCGATCATCGCCGGGCTGTTCCTGCCGTTCAGCCTGTGGCTGTTCGCCGACGGAGCGGTGGCGCTGACCGTATCCCTCGCGCTGCTGTGCAGCTGTGCTGTTGCCAGCACAGTCGCACTGGTCCTGCCGTGGCTGCTGAACCGACTCGGCAAGGACCCCGCCTTCGGGTCCGGACCGCTGGCTACCGTAGTCCAGGATCTGCTGTCGCTGGTGGTCTACCTGGGTTTCGCGTCCGCGCTCGTCACCGGCTGACCGGCGGCCCCGGCCTCAGCCGGCGCGCTTCGCTGAGCCGCGCGCCCCGTGACCACTGGAGCCCTTGCCCGACTTGGCCGGGGAATGCGTCCGCGTCGTTGCCTTGGAGCCCGCACTCTTGTGCGACTTGGCGGTTCCGCCGACCGTCACACGCGCTGTGGTGGCCTTCGCCGAACTCGTGCTGGTGGCCGTGGTGTCGGACTTGGAGGTGTCGGATTTCGCCGACTCGGTGTCGGTCGCCGTCTCGTTCGCCGCGGCGCCGGTGGAGGAGGCGGTGCTGCTCGTCGCCGGGGTGTCGTCCACGCTCAGCGTGGTCAGCGAGCTCTCCGCCGGGGCCGGCACCGACGACACCGCGGATGCCGACTCGGCGGTGGCCGCGGCCGACCACGGCAGCGGCGGTGCGGGCGTGGCCAGCGCGTCGGCGATGGTGTTCTGAGCATCGACGATGCCGTCCACGACGAATCCCGCACCGTCGGCGGCCGACGCCGCCACATCCTGTGCTCCGGTGACCAACGAGTTGACGATGTTGTTGAGGTTCAGTGTCGCCACGGCCTCGACGAAATCCTGACCAGCGGTGATCAGCGCCCGGGTGACCCCGTCGGCGGCATCGAAGACGCTCGCCCCGACCTGGTATGCCGCGATGGGAATGGCCGTCCACAGCGCCTGCTGCACCCCGAGCACGCGTTGGTTGTTGGTGACGTACGCACTGAGGACCGGCAGAGCGATGGCGGCGCCCGCATCGATGAAGTACTCCTCGGCGGTCGTGAGGGCGCCCTGCAGGTCACCGTCGAGCACCTGCTGGGTCCAGGTGATCAGGGTATCGGGGATGGCCGCAGCCGCGTCGGCCACCGCCACGCCGGCGGCGGCATAGCCGAGTCCGAGGATGGCCCAGTCGCCGACCTGGTTCACGATGTACTGCTGCAGAGCCGGGAAGGTGAAGATGTCCCAGACCGACGCCTGCAGTTCGACGGCGGGCAGATGCAGCTGCGGCAATGCGATGTTCGGCGCAGGCGTGATCGGCGCGGCGGCAATGACCCCTGCGCCCAGGAGAGCGACTGCGGTGGTGGCCAACGGGCGGGTGGCGACGTTCATGGTGACCCTTCGTTTGTTTGCCGGAGGGGCAAACCTACCGTGGCGGAGCGACGCCTGCGTCGCGAGCTAGCCCTTCAGTGCGGCCTTGAGGTTCTTCTTCGCTGCTCTGCGCAGCTGGAAGATGCGCGCCGCACCGACGAGTACCGTCACCACCGCGCCGCACACCGCTGCCAGCAGGATCGCGACCCCCAGCGGCAGCGACCATCGCCAGCCGAGGAAGGCGAACAATGTCGACTCGGTGTTCTGGGCGATAAAGATCAACAGGATCGTCAGAATCAGCAAACCGAAGATCAGTGACGACCAGAGTGCGGCCGCGCGGGTGAACCTGACCTCCGAAACGGGTTTGGCTGCCGGCGTCCCGGTTGCGCCGGGATCCGCTGAGGTCGGTGGCGTCGGTGCTGCCGGCGGCGTCGGTGGCGTCGGTTCGTCGGGCGAAGCTTGGGGTTCGCTGCTCATCACCCCATTTTCCCCGGCCGGTCAAGAATGAAACAACCGATGCGCCGGTGGGCGTGCGCCGGCAGCGGTGTGCAAATCCTCGGCGAGCGGCGGTGGGTGCCGATAGGGTCGCACCTACGGTCGGCGTGAAAGGACGCTCATGAACCCGTCGCGGCGCGGAAAGCGACTGTGGTTAGCGGCGATTGTGCTGGCGATTGCGTTGCCCGTCATCGGTGCCTGCGGTAGCTCCAATCCCCTCGGCGGCGGAAGTGTCTCGGGGGATTTGAAATCCATCGTCGTCGGCTCCGCGGACTTCCCCGAGTCGAAGATCGTCGCCGAGATCTACGCCCAGGCGCTGGAGGCAAACGGCTTCGCGGTAGGGCGTCAGTTCGGCATCGGCAGCCGGGAAACCTACATCCCCGCGGTGCGGGATCACTCCATCGACCTGGTGCCCGAGTACACCGGAAATCTGTTGCAGTACTTCGACCCGACGACCACGGTCACCACACCCGATCAGGTCCTGTTGGCGTTGTTCAAGGTGTTGCCCGGTGACCTCTCGATCCTGAATCCCTCACCCGCCAACGACACCGACACCGTAGCGGTGACCGAATCCACCGCGCAGAAGTGGAATCTCAAGACCATCGGTGACCTCGCGGCCCACTCGGCGGACGTGAAGTTCGGTGGGCCCTCGGAATTCCAGAACCGCGCCGAGGGGCTGCCGGGCTTGAAGGCCAAGTACGGTCTCGACATCTCACCGGACAACTTCGTGGCGATCAGCGATGGTGGGGGACCGGCGACCGTGCGGGCGTTGCAAGACGGTACGGTCGCGGCGGCCGACATCTTCAGCACGTCGCCGGCGATCCCACAGCACAACCTCGTGGTCCTCGAGGATCCCAGGAACAACTTCCTGGCGGCCAACGTCATTCCGCTGGTCAGCTCACAGAAGAAGTCCGACAAGCTCAAGACGGTTCTCGATGCGGTCTCGGCCAGGCTCACCACCCAGGGTCTGATCGACCTCAACGGCGCGGTGACGGGCAACTCGGGGGTGGACCCTGATGAAGCGGCGCGAAAGTGGGTACAAGACAACGGATTCGACAAGCCGATCGGGAGATAGATGATCATCTTCGACGGTGTCACCAAGAAGTATCCGGACGGGACCGTGGCTGTCCACGATGTGAGCCTCGAGGTGCCGACCGGCACGCTCACCGTGTTCGTGGGGCCCTCCGGGTGCGGCAAGACCACCTCGATGCGGATGATCAACCGGATGATCGAGCCGACCTCCGGCACGTTGACCGTCGACGGCCGCGAGGTGTCGGCGGTCAACCCGGTCAAGCTGCGGCTCGGCATCGGATACGTCATCCAGAGCGGCGGTCTGATGCCGCATCAGCGGGTGATCGACAATGTCGCGACCGTCCCCATGCTGAAGGGCCAGTCGAAACGTGCCGCCCGAAAGGCGTCCTACGAGGTCCTCGAACGGGTCGGGCTCGACCCCAGGATCGCCGACCGCTATCCCGCACAGCTGTCGGGTGGCCAGCAGCAGCGGGTGGGGGTGGCCCGGGCGCTGGCCGCCGATCCGCCGATCCTGCTGATGGACGAGCCGTTCTCGGCGGTCGACCCGGTGGTCCGGGACGAGCTGCAGACGGAGATACTGCGACTGCAAAGCGAGTTGCGCAAGACCATCGTGTTCGTCACCCATGACATCGACGAGGCGATCAAGCTCGGCGACCGGGTCGCGGTGTTCGGCCCCGGCGGCGTGCTGCAGCAGTACGACGCTCCGGCACGGCTACTGTCCAATCCCGCCAACGAATTCGTGGCGGGATTCATCGGGGCCGACCGCGGCTACCGGGGGCTGCAGTTCCGTCACGCCACCGGCCTGCCGCTGCACGACATCGCCACCGTCGCCGAATCCGGGATCGACCAACTGTCACTGGGGCCCGGCGAGTGGCGGTTGGTGACCAAGGTCGGCGGGCAGCCCTACGCCTGGATCAACGCACAGGGAGTCGCGCTGCATCGGGGTGGAAGTTCGTTGTACGACAGCACGATTGCGGGCGGATCCCTGTTCCAGCCCCAGGGCACCCTGCGGCTCGCCCTGGACGCGGTGCTGTCGTCGCCGTCCGGGCTGGGTGTTGCCGTCGACGACGACGGGCAGGTGATCGGTGGAGTGAAGGCCGACGATGTGATCGATGCGCTGGAATCGCAGCGGGTCACCAACGGGGGAGAACCCGGCGACTCGGGCAGGGGGTGAGGTGTGACCTATCTGCTCACCCACCTCGACAAAGCCTGGGCGCTGACCGTCATCCACCTGCGGCTGTCGTTGATCCCGGTGGTGCTGGGGCTGGTGATCGCGGTGCCACTCGGCGCGTTCGTGTGGCGCACCAATGCGCTGCGACGGTTCGCCACTGTCACCGCGAGCATCGTCTTCACGATCCCGTCGTTGGCGTTGTTCGTCGTGCTGCCCCTGATCATTCCGACCCGGATCCTCGACGAAGCCAACGTCATCGTGGCCCTCACCCTCTACACGACCGCGCTGTTGGTTCGCGCGGTACCCGAAGCCCTCGACGCGGTGCCCGCGCAGGTGCGCGACGCGGCCACGGCCGTCGGCTACGCCGGGCTGACCCGGATGGTGAAGGTCGAGTTGCCGTTGTCGATCCCGGTTCTCGTCGCTGGTCTGCGGGTGGTCGCCGTGACCAACATCTCGATGGTGTCGGTGGGGTCGGTGATCGGTATCGGCGGGCTGGGCACCTGGTTCACCGAGGGCTATCAGGCTGACAAGAGCGACCAGATCGTTGCCGGCATCATCGCCATCTTCGTGCTGGCCCTCATCGTCGACACCCTGATCATGCTGGCCGGGAGCATCATCACGCCCTGGACGCGGGCGAAGGCGGCGTCATGAACTTCCTCCACCAGGCTCTGGCGTACATCTTCACGGCATCCAACTGGGGCGGCAATGCCGGACTCGCGGCACGGATCCTCGAGCATCTCGAGTACACCGCGGTGGCCGTGGTCTTCTCCACCCTGATCGCGATCCCGATCGGGCTGATCATCGGGCACACCGGCCGCGGCACCTTCGTGGTGGTCACCGCCGTCAACGCGCTGCGGGCGCTGCCGACGCTCGGCGTGCTGCTGCTCGGCGTGCTGCTGTGGGGGTTGGGGCTGCTGCCGCCAACCGTCGCCTTGATGCTGCTGGGCATTCCGCCGGTGCTGGCGGGCACCTACGCCGGTATCGCCAACGTGGACCCGACGGTGGTCGACGCCGCCAGATCGATGGGCATGACGGAAACGAGAGTGTTACTGCGCGTCGAGGTTCCCAACGCCATGCCGCTCATCCTCGGCGGGGTGCGCACGGCGACGTTGCAGGTAGTGGCGACGGCCACGGTGGCCGCCTACGCCAGCCTGGGCGGGCTGGGCCGCTATCTGATCGACGGCATCAAGATCCGCCAGTTCTACATCGCATTGGTCGGGGCGTTGATGGTGACTGCGCTGGCACTGGTGCTCGACGCTGCCCTGGCCCTGGCGGTGTGGGCGTCGGCGCCCGGAACCGGCCGGTTCCGGCGCGGCCGGCTGCCGCAGCCGCTGCTCGACGACGAAGTGAGCCTGGAGTCCCGGCCGGTTCCATCACAGAAGGGCCGCACTTCCACACCGGGCTACGAACGTGGTGACCCGTCGCTTACGGTAGAAGGGTGAGCGATGCGACAGATAGCGCCTGGCCGGCGATCCTGACCTGGCGTGCACACGATGTCTCGCAGATGGAGTCGGCTCGGGTCCAGCTGTCCGGCAACCGGATCAAGGCCTACGGCCGCATCGTTGCCGCCGCGTCCGCGATACACCCGGCCTTCAGCGCCTCCTACGACTTGGTGACCGACGACCTCGGCGCCACCAAGCGGCTGTCGCTGAGCGTTACCCTCGCCGAGCGGGACCGCCAGCTGTCGATCGCGCGTGACGAAGAGAACATGTGGCTGGTCACCGACCACCAGGGCCAGTCCCGGGGCGCGTATGAAGGGGCGCTCGACGTCGACGTCGTGTTCAGTCCGTTCTTCAACGCGCTGCCGATCCGGCGTACCGGCCTGTACCGCCGGACGGACTCGGTCACACTGCCGGTGGTGTACGTGTACCTGCCCACCCTGACGGTCACGTCGGCGTCGATCAGTTACAGCAGCTTTGGGCCGGACAGCGGGGACGGGATCAAGCTGCATTCACCGGTTGCCGACACCACCATCACCGTCGACGACGACGGGTTCATCGTCGACTATCCGGGTCTGGCAGAGCGGATCTGAGCACGCCCCCGGCGCGGCCGGCCGCGGCCAGTTCCTCGCGCCAGTTCTCGGCATCGAGTGTGACCGTGAGGATGTCGGGGCGCGAGAAGCTGTCGTAGCGGGCTCGCGCGGCGTGCCCGGTCTCGACGAGTTCGGCCACCGATCCCTTGTCGGCCAGCGATTCCCGGGCGCCGCTGAGCAGCTCGAGCGTACGGTCCAGGGCCGCCAGCAGTTGGTCGGCGTTGGGCTCGCACATCGCGCGCACCAGGTCCGGCGCGGTGGCAGCGACCCGGGTGCCGTCGCGAAACGATCCGGCGGCCAGTGCGAACGCCAGCGGCATCTGGCCGGCGGTGACGGCCAGCGCCTCGGCCAACAGGTGGGGGAGGTGCGAGATGGCGGCCGCGGCCGCATCGTGCTCGTCGGCCTTTGCCGGAACCACGACGCTGCCGCAGTCCAGGGCCAGCTGCATCACCTGGAACCAGACCCGCGCATCGACATGCTCGTCGACGCTGAGCACCCACGGGGCCCCGACGAACAGCTCGGCGTTGCCGGCGGTCCAGCCGGAATGGGCGGTACCGGCCATCGGGTGGCCACCGACGTAGCGGTTCAGCAGCCCGGCGGTGCGAACCGCGTCGAGGACGGCGCCCTTGACACTGATCACATCGGTCATTGGGCAGTCGGGTGCGGTGGCCCTGATGTGGCTGAGCAGCGGTGCGAGCGCCGGCATCGGGACGGCGAGCACGATCAGGGCGGTGCGGTCCGCGGCCCATCTGAGCGCCTCGACCAGGTGGGTCGTCGTCGCAAATCCGTCGAAGCGTGCCGCGCGGGCACCCTCCACCGACCGGTTGTACCCGAACGCATCGCGGCCGGCTGCCACCGCTGCGCGCAATACCGATCCGCCGATCAGCCCCAGCCCGAGCACGCACACGGGTGTTTTCGTCACGCTCTCCAGGTTGGCATACCGGCCACCGGGGCCGGTCAATTACCTGGTCAACATGCCTGGTCAGGGACTAGCGTAGGCGCCCATGGAGGCACAGCGGGCGCCGGCACCGGAATCGGCGGACAACACGGACGGCTTCGCCGTGGCCGTCGTGCGTGAAAACGGCATCTGGCAGTGTTCGGCGATGAGTCCGAAGGTTTTGACCAGCCTGGCCGCCGCGGAGACCGCGCTGAGGGAATTACGCAGTGCCGGAGCGGTGTTCGGTCTTCTCGACATCGACGACGAGTTCTTTCTGATTGTGCGGCCCGCTCCCTCCGGGACCAGGCTGCTGCTGTCGGATGCCACTGCGGCGCTGGATTACGACATCGCCGCCGAAGCACTCGAGACCCTCGACGCCGATATCTCACCGGACGATCTTGAGGATTCCGATCCCTTCGAAGAGGGCGATCTCGGTGTGCTGTCCGATATCGGGCTGCCCGAGGCGGTTCTCAGCGTGATCCTCGACGAGACCGACCTTTACCCCGACGAGCAGCTGGGGCGCGTCGCCCGGGAAATGGGCTTCGCCGAGCAGCTGTCGGCGGTTCTCGACCGCCTGAATCGGTGACTCCCGCACCATCGGTGACCCCCGCGGACGACGAGGACCTAATTCGGCTGGCGATTGCAGCTGCCGGCGAGGCCGTAGCTGCCGACGTGCCGATCGGTGCGGTGGTGTACGCCGCGGACGGCACCGAGCTGGCCCGGGCCGCCAACGCCCGTGAGCGGCTCGGCGATCCGACGGCGCACGCGGAGATCCTGGCGTTGCGCGCCGCCGCGCAGGTGCTCGGCGACGGCTGGCGGCTGGAGGGCACCACGATCGCGGTGACCGTCGAACCCTGCACCATGTGTGCGGGAGCACTCGTGATGGCGCGCGTGGCCCGGCTGGTGTTCGGGGCGTGGGAGCCCAAGTCGGGGGCGGTCGGTTCGCTGTGGGATGTGGTGCGCGACCGCCGCCTGACCCACCGGCCCGAGGTGCGTGGCGGCGTGCTGGCCGAGGATTGCGCCGCGCTGCTGGAGGACTTTTTCACCCGTCAGCGCGATTTGGGTTAGCCAGGGGGTGACCCGTAAGCTTCTCGACGGTGGCGTGTCCGAGCGGCCTAAGGAGCACGCCTCGAAAGCGTGTGACGGGTAACCCCCGTCCGAGGGTTCAAATCCCTCCGCCACCGCCAAAACGCTTTCCGCCGGAGGCACACCACGCCAAGGCAGCTGTGAATCACAGCCAAGATCTGCACTTTGTCGGCTGGCTGGCCTACCCTTGAATCTCCGGAGACGCAGCGCGCCCGGGCCAGACGTCAACGAGAACCACCATTGGGGGTATTTGGCATGACGACCGCTTCGATTCGCCCACGACGATTGGTCTACGGCGCAGTCGGATTGGTGATCGCACTGGCACCGGCCGTCGCCGTCTTCGCCGGAATCAGCGGACTCGCCCCCCGTGCGGTCGCGCAGGGTTGCCAGGACGTCGACACCGAGGACAGCTTCTCGATGAACTGCGTTCCCACCATGATCCCCAACACCAGCGACCAGTTGACCGAAGCCGAGGTCGCCGAGCCCGGGTGGAACGCGACACCAGGCGGTGGCCATGCCAGCGGTGGCGGCCATGGTGGCGGCCCGCACTGAGCGGGTCTTCCGTCAGCCTCGCCCCAGGTCCTCGTCGAGGATCGCCTTGGCCCTGTGCAGGTGATCCATCGCCCGGGCCAGATAGTCCTGGTAGATCGAGGAGTCCTCGGGGCGCATGGAGTCGGTGAACCGCATGCACGCGTGCGTCGCGGTGTTGATGTCGTCGACCATTCGCTGAAGCTCGGCGGTCAGTGCCGGATCGGGGGTCGGCAAGTCCGCCTGCAACCCGACCACATTGCTGTCGTGCAGGTGCCGGCAGCCGGCGCGCACCGCGGCGGCGTCACTGCCCTCCGCGGCATCCGACACCTGCTGCAGGGCTTGGGCGGATTCGTGGAAGTGATCGCCCGCCCGTGACTTCCAATCCTGTACCGCGGCGGCCAGCGGAGTCTGCGGAGGTGAGGGCTCAGCGCTGGTGACGGTCTGCGTCGGCGGCGAGGAACGGACCCGGTCACCGGGCTGATTCGCCACACCGATGACGGTGAGCACCGTCACGCCGATGGTGATCAGCGCGCCGAGCGTCGCTGCGACGATCATCGCGGCGCGCCGATGCCTGCCCAAATTCGACGCCATATCTTCACACTGCGGCCAGCGGTGCGCTGATGAACAGGGTCTTTGGGCCTGCACTCCGGTGCCGAGTCCCTTCTCGCGCACCGTTTGGGCTCCGGGTGGCGCAGCTACCCGGTGTAATGGGTGCGGGGGGCGACCTGAACGTGCGGAGGTCTTGATGGAACTGATATCGCCGGCCGATTCGATGTTTCTTCTGGGTGAGTCGCGCGAGCACCCCATGCACGTCGGCGGGCTGCAGCTGTTCGAGCCCCCGGACGGCGCCGGGCCCGACTTCATCGGCGACCTGTATGCCGCGATGGTCGGCTGCGACGAGGTCCAGCCGACGTTCCGCAAGCATCCCGCCGAGCTCCTCGGCGGGATCGCCAACATCGCGTGGTCCCTCGACCGTGACATCGACCTCGAATATCACCTGCGCCGCTCGGCGCTGCCGTCGCCGGGACGCGTGCGCGAGCTGCTCGAGCTGACGTCACGCCTGCACACAAGCCTGCTCGACCGGCATCGGCCGCTGTGGGAAGCCCATCTGGTCGAGGGGCTCAGTGACGGGCGTTTCGCCGTCTACACCAAGGTCCACCACGCGCTTCTCGACGGCGTCACGGCGATGAAGACGATGCGCCGCGCCCTCTCACCCGACCCGCTGGACACCGACCTGCGGGTGCCCTGGTGCGCCACCGGGGGCTCGCGCGCCGCGGCGGTGCAACGCTCGTCGCCATTGGGTGATCTGGCTCGGTTCGCGGGATCGCTTGCGGCGCTGGGGCCCTCAGCTGTCACAGTGGCACGCGCGGCACTGTTGGAGCAGCAGCTCACGCTGCCCTTCGGGGCTCCCAAGACGATGTTCAACGTGCCCATCGGCGGCGCGCGTCGGTGTGCGGCGCAATCGTGGCCGCTCAAACGGATCGTCGCGATCAAGGACATGGCCGGAGTCACGGTCAATGACGTCGTGCTGGCCATGTGCGCCGGTGCACTGCGGGCCTACCTGACCGAACAGGATGCGTTGCCGGATCGCGCCCTGGTCGCGATGGTGCCGGTCAACCTGCGCACCGCGGATGACAATTCCGATGGCGGCAACATGGTCGGCACGATTCTGTGCAGCCTGGCCACCGACTTGAGCGATCCGGCGCAGCGGTTGGACGCCATCCACACCTCGATACGCGGCAACAAGGAGGTCTTCGCCTCGTTGCCGCGGCTTCAGCAACTGGTCCTGTCGGCGTTCAACCTTGCACCGCTGGTTTTGAGCCTGGTTCCTCCGTTGGCCGCGGCCGCCCAACCGCCCTTCAACATCGTCATCTCGAATGTGCCCGGCGCACGCGAGCCGCTGTATTGGCGGGGTGCCCGACTGGACGGCAACTACCCGATGTCGATCGCGCTGGACGGCCTGGCACTCAACATCTCGTTGTGCAGCAACGCCGACAACCTCGACTTCGGCTTGGTCGGCTGCCGCCGCAGCGTGCCGCACCTGCAGCGCCTGCTCGGCCATCTCGAAGACTCGCTGGCCGAACTCGAACATGCAGTCGGGGTGTAGCCGCCCGACGATGCGGGCGGCGGCGCCGTCTGAGGAGGAGGACGGCAGTCGGGGTGTAGCCGCCCGACGATGCGGGCGGCGGCGCCGTCTGAGGAGGAGGACGGCAGTCGGGTCCAGCCACGCGAAAACGGCGGCGCCCCCCCGGTTATCACGCCGCCGTTTTCGCTCCCCCCGCTAAGGGCTAAGGGCAGGTGACGTCGATCTCGAACGGCTTGGTCACCGGCTGCATCGGGTTGGCCATGTCCACGCCGGTGGCCGTACCGGTGATCTTGTAGCTGTTGCCGTCCTTGGTGGCCGAGGCGTTCGCGTCCCCGGGCACGCCTTCCTGGAAGCCCAGCGTCACACCGCTGACGTTGCCGAGCCCCACGGAGTGGACCGTCGACGCGTCCTCGGACATGACGACTGCGATGCCGGTGGCCGCGTCGCCGATGGCGATGTTGTAGTTGCCGCCCGCTGCGGTGCAGACGACCTGGCCCTGGATGTCCTGCGGCTGGCCGTCGATGGTGACGGTGGCGTTGCCGGCACCAGCACTGACGCTGGGGGATGCGGCCGCACTCGTGGTCGCGCTTGCCGCCGGCGAGGACTCCGGGCTGCTCGACGACTCCGTCTTGTTGTCGCTGCTGGAACAACCGGCCAACCCCGCCGCGACGATCGCGGCGCCGGCTACGGTAACCACCAATCCACGCTTCACCGAATTCTCCTTTGATTGGTGTGGCCCGTCGACATTGACGGACCATCTCGAGAAGTATGGGTTGCAGCGTCGGTGAAGATGGCGCGAATGCGCGAAAAATGTGTGGATTGATTCCTGCTCAGATGATCAATCTCGGGCAATCCACAATGCTGGCCGCTAATTGTCCATCGCCCCAGCAGAAACGGGTATCTTCACGCAAATGCAGACCCTGCGCACACCCGACGACCGATTCGCTGAAATCCCCGAATTTCCATATCAGCCGCGTTATTGCGAACTCGATGACGGCGACGGTGGGAGACTGCGCCTCGCCTGGATCGAGGATGGGCCGCAACATGGCGACCCGGTTCTGATGTTGCACGGGGAACCGTCCTGGTCATTTCTGTATCGCAAGATGATCCCGATCCTCGCCGCGGCCGGACATCGGGTCGTCTGCCCGGACCTGGTCGGTTTCGGCCGCTCCGACAAGCCCACCCGCCGTGAGGACCACACCTACGCCCGCCACGTCGAATGGATGCGTGCGTTGACCCTCGAGGTCCTCGACCTGCACCGGGTGACGCTGGTGGGCCAGGATTGGGGCGGACTGATCGGGCTGAGGCTGGCCGCCGAGAACCCGGACCGCTTCGCCCGCCTCGTCGTGGCCAACACCGGGCTGCCCACCGGGGACTTTCCGATGCCGGAAATATGGTGGCGGTTTCGCGAGGCCATCCAGAATCAGCCTTCCATCGATGTCGGCGGGTTCGTCGCGTCGGGCTGTCAGCGTCCGCTCAGTGCCGCGGTCCGCGAGGCCTACAGTGCACCGTTCCCGGACGACTCCTACTGCGCCGGCCCGCGTGCCATGCCGGGACTGGTACCGACGACCCCCGACGATCCGGCCTCGGAGGCCAACCGTCGTGCGTGGGCCACGCTCAGTGCCAGCCCCACGCCGATGCTGGTGGCGTTCAGCGACGCCGATCCCATCACCGGACCGATGGGCGGGATCTTCCGCACGCAGATGCGCGGCGCCCAGGGGATCGACCACCCGACTATCCACGGTGCGGGCCACTTCCTGCAGGAGGACGCCGGGGAAGAGCTGGCCCACCACATCGTCGGCTTCCTGGGCTGAGTGCACCTGCGCTCGGCCCGGTGGCCCTTGGTTAGATACCTCCGTGACCGAGCGCCCGTTCTTCACCGTCGATGCCGAGCTGGCGGGCCGCCGCGGGCGCACCGGGGCAATTCACACCCCGCACGGCGACATCCACACCCCGGCGTTCATCGCTGTGGGAACCAAGGCTTCGGTCAAGGCCGTGCTCCCGGAGACCATGCGCGAACTCGGCGCACAGGCGTTGCTGGCCAACGCCTACCACCTCTACCTTCAGCCCGGCGCAGACATCGTCGACGAGGCTGGGGGCCTGGGCGCTTTCATGAACTGGCCCGGCCCGACGTTCACCGACAGCGGCGGATTCCAGGTCCTGTCGCTGGGCGCGGGATTCCGCAAGGTACTGGCGATGGACGCCGACCGGGTGCAGGCCGACGACATCATCGCCGAGGGCAAGCAGCGGCTGGCCCACGTCGACGACGACGGGGTGACGTTCACCTCGCACCTGGACGGCTCCACCCACCGGTTCACCCCCGAGGTGTCGATGCGCATCCAACACCAGATCGGTGCCGACATCATCTTCGCCTTCGACGAGCTGACCACGTTGGTCAACACCCGCGGCTACCAAGAGGAGTCGGTGGTCCGCACCCACGCGTGGGCGCAACGCTGCCTGGCCGAGCACCGTCGGCTCACCGCGGCTGCCCCGCAGCGGCCGGCGCAGGCGTTGTTCGGCGTGGTGCAGGGCGCGCAGTACGAGGATCTGCGCCGGCAGGCCGCCCGGGATCTGGAGACCATCGTCGACTCCGACGGTCGCGGCTTCGACGGGTACGGCATCGGGGGAGCGCTGGAGAAGCAGAACCTCGCCACCATCGTCGGCTGGTGCGTCGAGGAGTTGCCCGATTCCAAACCACGGCATCTGCTCGGAATCAGCGAGCCCGACGACCTGTTCGCGGCGATCGCCGCCGGCGCCGACACGTTCGACTGTGTCTCGCCGTCGCGGGTGGCCCGCAACGCGGCGGTGTACTCGGCGACGGGCCGGTTCAACATCACCGGCGCGAGGTTCCGCCGCGACTTCACCCCGATCGACGCCGACTGCGACTGCTACACATGTGCTCACTACACCCGCGCCTACCTGCACCACCTGTTCAAGGCCAAGGAGATCCTGTCCGCCACGCTGTGCACGATTCACAACGAGCGTTTCGTCATCCGGCTGGTCGACCGGATCCGCGCCGCGATCGTCGCCGGCGAGTTCGACGACCTCCACGAGCACGTGCTGGGCCGGTATTACGGCTCCACGCCCACGTGACTCGTACGCCCACACCGACGTGTGGGCGAAGAAGTGCGAGTAGTTCTCGCCATTTCGTCGATCTCGGCACAGACTCCCGTTACTCAACGCGTGCACAATAGACGGATGACCGCTCCCGCAGAGTCGCAGGCACTATTACTGCAACTTCTCGACCCGGTGCACCGCGCCAACCCCTACCCGGTCTACCGGAGGTTCCTCGACCGAGGGCCAATACAGCTGCCCGAAGCCAACCTGCACGTGTTCTCCAGCTTCTCAGACTGTGACGAGGTGCTGCGCCACCCCTCGGCGTGCAGTGACCGGCTGAAGTCGACCGTCACCCAGCGGGCCATCGCCGCCGGTGAACAGCCGCGGCCGTTCGGTACCCCGGGCTTCCTGTTCCTCGACCCGCCCGACCACACCCGGCTGCGCAGGCTGGTCAGCAAGGCGTTCTCGCCGAAGGTCGTCAAGGCGCTCGAACCCGATATCGCTGCACTGGTCGACGGGCTGCTGGACAAGGTCGCCGCCACCGGCCGGCTGGAAGTCATCGGCGATCTGGCCTACCCGCTGCCGGTCGCGGTGATCTGCCGGCTGCTCGGTGTGCCCATCGAAGACGAGCCGCAGTTCAGCTGGGCCTCGGCGCTGCTGGCGCAGGGGCTAGACCCGTTCATCGTGTTCACCGGCGAAGTGCCGCAAGGCTTCGAGGAACGCCTGAAGGCAGGGCAGTGGCTGGACGAGTATCTGCACGGCCTGCTGGAGCGTCGGCGTGCACACCCCGCCGAAGACCTGATCTCCGGGCTGATCGCGGTCGAGGAGGCCGGCGACCAGCTCACCGAGGACGAGATCCTGGCCACCTGCAGGCTGTTGCTGATCGCCGGGCACGAGACGACGGTGAACCTGATCGCCAACGCCCTCCTGGCGATGCTGCGCCATCGGGAGCACTGGACGGCGCTGGGTGCCGACTCCAGCCGCGCCCCGGCGATCATCGAGGAGACCCTGCGCTGGGACCCGCCGGTGCAAATGGTCGGCCGGGTCGCCGGCGCGGACATGACGATCGGCGGAGACGCCCAGGTCCCCAAGGGCGACACCATGATGCTGCTGTTGGCAGCGGCCCACCGCGACCCCGCGGTGAACGAACGGCCCGACGACTTCGATCCGGCCCGCCCGTCGGTCCGGCATCTCGCGTTCGGGCACGGCCCGCACTTCTGCCTCGGCGCGCCGCTGGCGCGGATGGAGGCCACGCTCGCGCTGTCGGCGACCACGAAGCGTTTCCCGGATGCCCGCCTCGACGGCGAGCCCGTCTACAAGCCCAACGTGACGTTGCGGGGCATGTCGTCGCTGGGCGTGGAGGTGTAGCGAGCTTGGTCTTGAGACTGAATCCTGGGCGGGAATTCCGTCAAATTCCCGCCCAGGATTCAGTCCCGACCCCGCAGGGCGTTAGCCGCTGACGGTTGACGGTCTTCGCGGCGTCGCCCGGCGGTAGGTTGCACGGCATGAAGATTCTGCTGGTGGGTGCGGGTGGTGTCGGATCGGCATTCTGTTCCATCGCGGTGCGGCGCGACTTCTTCGACCGAATCGTCGTCTGCGACTACGACGTGGCGAAGGCGAACACCGCCGCTGAGGCCGTCAACGATGCGCGCTTCAGCTCGGCGCAGGTGGACGCGACGTCGCAGCAGGCGGTCGCCGATCTCGTGCATCGGTACGGCATCACTCATGTCGTTAACGCGGTCGATCCCCGCTTCGTGATGCCGATCTTCAACGGTGCCCTGGCCGGTGGCGCTGACTACCTGGACATGGCAATGAGCCTGTCGCAGCGCCATCCCGAGAAGCCCTACGAGCTCACCGGAATCAAGCTCGGGGACGAGCAGTTCACCCTGGAGCCGGCCTGGAAGGCCGCCGGCCGGCTGGCACTGGTGGGATTCGGGGTCGAGCCGGGACTGGCCAACGTCTTCGCCCGCTATGCTGCCGACCACCTGTTCAGCGAGATCGACGAGCTCGGCACCCGCGACGGGGCGAACCTGGCGGTGGAAGGCTACGACTTCGCGCCGTCGTTCTCCATCTGGACCACGATCGAGGAATGCCTCAACCCACCGGTGATCTGGGAGAAGGACCGCGGCTGGTTCGTCACCGAACCCTTCAGCGAACCCGAGGTCTTCGACTTCCCGGAGGGCGTCGGCCCGGTCGAATGCGTCAACGTCGAGCACGAGGAGGTGCTGTTGATGCCCCGCTGGATCGATTGCAGGCGTGTGACGTTCAAGTACGGCCTGGGCGAGGAGTTCATCGACGTGCTCAAGACGCTGCACAAGCTGGGGCTCGACCGTACCGAGAAGGTGAAGGTCGGCAGCGACCAGGGGCCCGTCGAGATCAGCCCGCGCGATGTCGTGGCGGCGTGCCTGCCCGACCCCGCCACCCTCGGCCCGAAGATGAAGGGTAAGACCTGCGCCGGCCTGTGGGTGACCGGTACCGGAACGGACGGCAAGCCCCGCTCGACCTACCTCTACCACGTCGTGGACAACGAGTGGGCGATGGCCGAATACGGCCACCAGTGCGTGGTGTGGCAGACCGCGATCAATCCCGTTGTGGCGCTGGAACTTCTGGCCAACGGCACCTGGAGCGGCGTCGGGGTGCTAGGTCCGGAATGCTTCGAGGCCGTGCCGTTCCTGGAATTGCTCACCGCCTACGGCTCGCCGTGGGGCCTGATGGAGCTGCCGGTTTAGCCGATGGCTGGCAGGCTCGGGTCCAGCCGCCTGGCCGTCTGGTCCATCAGGCACATCGTCGCACCGGTACATCGGTTGGTGTACCGGGCGACGGGTCGGGGCGGTGCACACGTGTTGCTGTTGACGACGACGGGGCGCCGGACGGGCAAACCCCGAACCACCCCGGTGTTCTATGTTCGGTCCGGCGCCGGCTACATCGTCTGCAACGTCCGTGCGGTGTTCGAGTTGACGCCGCTCTAGCACGCCGAGGGCAACAACTTCCCACTCGGCTCGTCCCGATCAGCAGGGTTGGTATATCCAGGGTTCGCGGGGGAGCTCGCCAGGGTCGAATTGGGCCAGTAGCTCGGCCATGTCCGTTGACGGCCAGCCCAGCGACTCGGTGATCGCAGCGAATGCCCGCCCGGGGCCCAGCTCGGCGAGGGTCACCGCGCCGTCGCGCTTGGCCAGCCGCTTGCCTTCGGCGTTGAGTACCAGCGGTACGTGGGCGTAGACCGGCTGGGCATAGCCGAGCAGGGAACCGAGGTATGCCTGCCGGGGCGACGACGACAACAGGTCGTCGCCGCGTACCACCTGATCGATGCCGGCCGCCGCGTCGTCGACCACCACGGCCAGGTTGTAGGCCGGTACTCCGTCGCCGCGGCGCAGCACGAGGTCGTCGACCACGCCGGTGCAGCTGCCGTGCACCAGGTCGGTCACCGTGTACTCGGCCGTGTCGGCGCGCAGCCGCAGCGCGGGCGGACGGCCATCGGCCCGCCTGGCGGCGCGGTGGGCAGCGTCGAGGTTGCGGCAGGTGCCCGGGTAGGCACCCTGCGGGGCGTGCGGCGCGCGTGGCGCGGTCAGGATATCCCTTCTGCTGCAATAACATTCGTAGACCAGGCCGCGTTCGACCAGGTGGTCGATCGCCTGGTCGTAGCGGGCAGGGTGTGCTGATTGCCACTGCGGTTCGGTGTCCCACGTGACCCCGATGGCGGCCAGGTCGGCCAGTTGGCGTCGCGCGACATGGTCATGTGTGCGGTCGTCGAGATCCTCGACGCGTATCAGGAAGCGCCGTCCGGTCGAGCGGGCGAACAGCCAGGCCAACACCGCGGTGCGCAGGTTGCCGATGTGTAGGTCGGCGGACGGGCTGGGTGCGAACCGGCCCGCGCCCGATGCTGGGCGGGTCACGCCCGCAATCTAGCCGAGGGGGCGACGGCTAGGGTCTTTCGACCTCTGTCTGAACGACCTCGGGGCAGACTTCGCACCGAAGGGCCACGAGCAGTTGCGCCCCCTTCGCAATGCCAACTAACTTCGTTTAGTGTTGCCTAACCAAACCTATGGAGGGCTGGCCATGAACCTCAGAGGACCGCGCCGCGTCGAGACGGCTGCACGTTCGGACGGGGACCGGCATACGCTCGCCGACCTGCCCACCGGTGCCGCAGCCGAGATTGCCGGCCTGGACCAGGGGGCACCCGAAGACGTGTCGAGAAGGTTGCGTCACTTGGGATTTCGGGCCGGCACCCAGGTGGTCAAGATGCGCACGGCCCCGCTGGGCGATCCCGCCGTCTACCGGCTGCTCGGGTACGATACGTGCTTGCGGCGAAATGAGGCGGCCTACATCAGGATCGCCGAGCGACCATGACCCAGTCATGCCACTCCACCGGGGGCGCGGCGGCACCGACCGGGTCGTTGCACATCGCATTGGTGGGTAGCCCCAATGCGGGCAAGACCAGCGTTTTCAACCACCTCACCGGTCTACGCGCTCGCACCGGGAACTATCCCGGTGTGACGGTGACCCGGTCTGTGGGAACCGCCCGGTACCGCGGCGAGCACGGAACGGTCGAGTTCGCCGTCGAGGACCTTCCCGGCTGCTACAGCCTGCATCCGGTGAGTCCCGATGAGCAGGTCGTCGCCGACCTCCTGGACGGTCGGTTGGAGGGAATCGCGCCGCCGGACGCCCTTGCGGTGGTGGTGGACGTCACCGTGCTGGAGCGATCGTTGTCCCTGGTGGCGCAGGTGCTCGCGCTGGGCAGGCCGGCGATGGTGATCCTGACGATGACCGACGAGCTGGCCGCCCGCGGCGGGCATCTCGACATCGACCGGTTCGCCGCCGCGTTGGGCGTGCCGGTGGCGGGCGTCATCGCCAGCCGCGGCAGGGGCTTCGAGCCGCTGCGGGCCTTGCTGGCCGCGCCGGAGAACTGGACCCGCGTTGCCATCCCGCCACCACACGATGACGCGGAGTTCAACAGCTGGGTTGCCTCGATCCTCGACGCGGGCCGGTACCGGCCGCCCGACCCCGACCGCCGCAGCGCCCGCATCGACCGCGTGTTGCTGCACCCGATATTCGGGTCGGTGATCTTCCTGGCGGTCATGTTCCTGTTGTTCCAGGCGATCTTCACGGTCGCCGCACCGGCCCAGGACCTCATCGAACAGTTCTTCGCCTGGCTCAGCGGGGTGGTCGGCGACACCATTCCCAACACCGCGATAGCTGGGCTCATCGGCACCGGCATCATCGGCGGTGTCGGCGCGGTGCTGGTGTTCATCCCCCAGATCGTGCTGATGTTCCTGCTGATTTCGCTGCTGGAGAACATCGGATACATGGCACGTGCGGCGTTCCTCGTGGACCGGCTGATGGCGTTCACCGGCCTGGAGGGCCGCGCGTTCGTGGCCATGCTGTCCAGCATGGCCTGCGCAATTCCGGGCATCATGGCGACCCGCACGCTGCCGTCGTCTCGAGACCGGATCGCCACCACCATGGCCGCCCCGCTGATGACATGTTCGGCGCGGCTGCCGGTGTACATCCTGCTGATCGGGTTGCTGGTCGACTCCGACGCCCGCTGGGGCCCGTTCTCGTTGCAGGGTTTGGCGATGTTCGCTCTGTACCTGCTGGGGGGCCTGTCGGCCATGGTGGTCGCGTGGGTGTTCAAGTCGGTGGTGCTGGGCGGCGACGTGCTGCCGTTCTACATGGAGCTGCCGCCCTACCGGTTCCCGGCCGTCAACTCGGTGCTCCTGACGATGTGGGATTCGGCGAAGGCCTTCCTGCGCAAGGCCGGAACCATCATCCTGGCCACCTCGATCGTGCTGTGGTTCCTGCTGAACCTGCCGCTGCGCACCGCCGAGATCGCCGGAATGGACCCGGCAGCCGCCAACGCCTACGTCGTCGACCATTCCTTTGCCGCGAGTATCGGAAAGCTCATCCAACCGATCTTCGGTCCGCTGGGCTTCGACTGGCGGATCTGCGTCGGGCTGATCGGGGCGATGGCGGCCCGCGAGGTGTTCGTCGCCACCATGGGCCAGATCTTTGCCGCCGAGAACCTGGACGATCCGAGCGGGGCGGTCCAGTCGGCGGTGTGGACCTCCGGCCCACACCAGGGCGAGCTGCTGTTCACCGCGTCGACGACGGTGGCGCTGCTGGTCTTCTTCGCCTACGCCCTGCTGTGCATGTCCACCGTCGCTGTCATACGCCGCGAGACCAACTCATGGAAGTGGCCGCTGGTGGCTTGGGGATACATGTTCGCGCTGGCGTGGTCGGCGGCGTTCGTCGCCCGTCATGTGGCGCTCTGGATAGCAGGTTGACCGTGGCCCTTCCGCTGCTGCACCCCGAAGCCACCGACGACGACAGACTGCTGCGGTGGGTCACCGGCACCAGACAGCTGCCGCGGCAGGTGCCGCAGCTGACCGCACTGGTCGACGAGGGTGTGCTCGAGCACGTCGAGGTCGGCCCCACAGAAGTGCGAACATTGTTGGCGCCCAACAGATCATGGACCGTCGACGGGCCGCGTGTGCGGTCGGCGTTGTTCGAAGCGCTGTCCTCGCTCGATAATGCCGCTGAACTGGCCGACGACGAGCTGCGCGAGCATATCGAAGGAGTTCTGGAACGTGAGGTGGCACCGGTCGCCGATTCGCACGGCGGCAGCGTGCGGGTCGCCTCGGTCGAGGACGGGGTTCTCACCGTCGAACTCGACGGGGCCTGCCGTGGTTGTGCGCAGAGTGAACGGACGGTTGGGCAGCTGGTGACCCAGGCCGTGCAGGCTCGCTATCCGCAGATCCGTGAGGTGCGGGCGGTCAAGCCGCGCACCGTGTGGCTGACGCTGCCTCGCCGGCGACGGGGTCAATGACGGCACATGCCGGTGACCGGCCCTGGAACCGTCTGTGGCGCGGAACAGGCCGTCAATCGTCGATGACGAGCAATCCGGCGCGGACCAGCAGGGCGTAGATCGACTGGAAGGGCGGGGTCAGCAACCGCACTCCGCCGGTGATCAGCGCATCGGGGCCGATCGCACGCACAACGTTGGACATAGAGGTAAGGCTAACCTATTCAGCGGGAAAAGTCAGGTCTCGCGGTTCTCGTGTCAGTCGCCGAGGCCCAGGCCGGGAACGATGTCGGCAAGGGGGAACGTCAGTGGGCGTTCGAGCTGGGCATAGGTACATGAGTGCGGGTCTCGATCGGGGCGCCAGCGGTTGAACTGCGCGGTGTGGCGGAACCGTTCGCCCTCCATGTGGTCGTAGCGGACCTCGACCACTCGCTCGGGTCGCAGCGGTACGAACGAGAGGTCCTTGCCGGCGTTCCAGCGCGAGGTTTCGCTCTTGCGTGGCGTGCGCTCGCCGGACTCGTGTGCGGCCCAGTTCCATGGATGAGCCTCGAGCTCGGTGACCAGGGGCTGTAGCTCGGCGTACAGCTTGCGTCGCTGCGCCATCGGGAAGGCGCCGATGACGCCGACCGAGGCCAGGGTGCCGTCGTCCTTGTACAGCCCGAGCAGCAGCGAACCGATCGCGTCGTCGCCCGACTTGTGCACCCGATAGCCGGCGACGACGCAGTCGGCGGTCCGCTCGTGTTTGATCTTGAACATGACGCGTTTGTCGGGTTGATAGGTGATGTCCACAGGTTTGGCGACGACCCCGTCGAGGCCGGCTCCTTCGAATTCGGAGAACCATCGCTGTGCTGTCGCCAGGTCGGTGGTTGCCGGGGTGACGTGGAACGAGGGGCCGCAACCGGCCAGCGCGTCGACGAGGGCGGCGCGCCGCTGGCCGAACGGTCGGCCGGTGTAGTCGTCCTCGCCGAGGGCGAGCAGGTCGAAGGCGATGAAACGAGCCGGGGTCTGCTCGGCGAGCATCCGCACCCGCGAATCGGCCGGATGGATGCGTTGTTGCAGCGCCTCGAAGTCCAGGCCGCCCTTTGTGGCGATGACGATCTCGCCGTCGATCACACATCGCGGCGGCAGCTCGGCGGTGGCCGCCGCGACCAACTCGGGAAAGTAGCGGGTCATCGGCTTCTCGTTGCGGCTGCCGAATTCGACCTCATCGCCATCCCGAAAGCAGATGGACCGGAATCCGTCCCACTTCGGCTCGTAGTACGCGCCGGGCGGGATCGTCGGCACGGACTTGGCGAGCATCGGCGAGACCGGCGGCATGACGGGCAGCTTCATCGGTTCATTCTCGCGTCTTTCGCGGTGGCGTCGAACGGTAGCGAAGCAGGACGAAGTGGTCACCCCGCAAGAACATGAACGGAGCAAGGGGCTCCACGCGATGACCGAACGGGCCCTCGACGCTGAGCGTCGTTGCAACTCGGCACGTGAAAAACGCAGGGAGCTCGAAGCGGTCGTGCAGGCTCTGTCCAAGCAGCTTCACGTCAGCATTCGAGATCGTGGCGGGTATTGCTCCACCTAAATGTGCTTGCCGCGTTCGTCCCAGTTCGCAGCCACTTTCCTGCTTGGTTGCACCCGCGGGGGCTCGCCCGGCATCTTCGGAGTGCCGAACGCTTGAACGTTGTGCTCACCAGCGGAAACGCAGGCTTGTTGGTGGCGTTGTGCACCTTGTTATCGGGCCAGTTCTCGCCCCGATCTCAACCCTGAGTTGGGTCACTTTAGTCAGTTGCTGGGGTGGGCAGTGTGTTGACCTGCGGTGATATCTCGGCTTAGTGCGCACTCTAGGCACTAATTCGTCTCGGTAGGCTCGGGCGGATGGTGTGGATTCG